>Ga0081455_10000808_pt1 | contig 40304 bp, 36 predicted proteins | sample TabmetS3T2R1_FD_70207 | JGI IMG/M metagenome (GOLD analysis project Ga0081455, IMG submission 70207) | Tabebuia heterophylla rhizosphere microbial communities from the University of Puerto Rico - S3T2R1 | ecosystem: Host-associated > Plants > Roots > Rhizosphere ... | reverse complement strand
CGCCGGCGCCGACGCCAACGCGACCGGACCTCATTGAGCATCACCTGGCGCACGTATCCCTCAGGGTTGTCGCCCGCCGACACCTTCCGCCATCGGCCGACAGTCTTGGTGAGCGCCTCCTGCAGCAGATCCTCTGCCTCAGCGTGGTCTCCGGTCAGCAAGAAGGCCGTCCGCGACAGCGCACGACGACGCGCCACGAAGAACTCGCGGAAGCCGTCGTACAGGTCCGCCACCGACACTCCTCGGTTGCAACCGTCTCACCTATAACAACGCCAGCATTGCTCCCGAAGTTGGGGGCCGGGTCCGGACAGTCGATCACCTCTACTCAAGGCGTCCGACCACGAGCCTGCGGACGTGAGGGACCGAGGCTCACCAGAGACTCATCAGAAGGCGACGACGGACGTCGACACAGGATGGCACCAGTCGACACGAAACCGCAGGTGGACCAGCCGCCGGCCAACCAACCTGACCCCATCGTCAGCGCCTAGCAGTTCCGATAAGGAAGTGCGCGGGGCGCAACTCGGGTGCGGCCCCATGTGCTACGTATGCGGGGCTGACTCGTCCATGAATGGGAGGCCGTGGTGGAGGAGTGCGCGGGATATCGCCAGTGGCTAACGGGAACAGGAGATGTTCACGCATTGACGCGGGTCCCCGTTCGCGCTGGCGCGGTTGTGGCCGCCGTCGATCGTGCCCTTGACGGCCTTGATGCCGAGACGGCCGTTGTGCCTGGCCTCGTTGCGGGTCACTGTCGTCGTGGGATCCAACACGACGATGCCGTGGATCTTCGCTCCGAAGACATGGTTGCGCTTGACCACGGTGCGCTCGATTCCGGGGTCGATCGCTATCCCGACGTGCGGCGCGCGCCGCACAACGTTGCGACGCACGACGTTGCCAATCGCCTCTGCATCCCTGGAGAAGCCCGTGACCGTGATGGAGTTGCGCACCAGGCGGTTGCCGACGATCTGGTTGCGGTTGCCTTCGAGGTTGATCCCATCCAGCCGGTTGCGGCGTGCCACGTTATTCGCGACATGGTTGCGGTTAGACCCGTCGAGGTGGATGCCCGAGTCGGCGTTGTGAATCAGCCTGTTGTGCGCGATCCGGTTGTTGTGGGACTCGACCAGCGTGATCCCGACGCCGGTGTCGGGACCAGCGTTCCCGACGGCCTTGCTCCAACGCACGCTGCTCCCGGCAGTCTTGAACAGGATGATGCCGCTGAAGACGTTTCCGGACGTGGTGAGGTCGCTCAGGCCGTTCCTCCTCGCCCGAAAGAGAAATACACCGGCAGCGAACTGCCTGATGTCGCCATCCTTGATCCGGACGTCGTTGTGGCCGTTGTTGACAACCCCGACGTCGCAGATCCTTCGGCACCGGTCCACCAACGCGTCGTCACCGTCGATCCTGTGGCCGTTCAGATCGAGGGTGACGTCGTCGGCCCCGATCACCAGGCCATTATTTCGGCAGTTCAGAAGGTCGGCATGGAGCGTTGTGTCGACGGTGATCCGGTCGCCGCAGCGAAGCGGGGCGGCCACCGCCGCCTGGCCGGCCACCAGCGGGCCAAGCGCCGAGACACAGGACGTGGCGGCCAGCAAGGCGAGGGTTATCCGAATGACGTGATGCCGTCGCGTGACCATCTTGCTCTCCTCACCGCGGCCCCTCTCAAGCGGGCACCGGCACCCGGACCAGCGCAAGGGCCGGACGGCCCAATCTGCCGGGCAAGTTCATGACCAGCGCCCACAACGCTGACAAACGCCGCGTCGCCGTCGACCCGGCTGTCCGAGCCCTGACTGACCCTGACCGAGAGTCGTCGGCGAAAACTCGGCATCCCCCAAGGACCGACGACAACCGGAGCGATCGGAACTCGCCCCGCACGGAACCGAACCTCAGGGCACGCGTCGACATGCCGCGCCAACCCAGGACCGCGTTCGCAACGCAACCCCGGCACGACCACTACCCGCATCTGCTGGCCTACGGGTCGCATACGAGGGCACACGATGCACGCCGACTCCCTTCCGCGAGGCGAGGCCAGACCCTCTCTACATGGCCTCCGATGCCTTGACACGGAATAGGTCACCGTTCGCTTGACCGCGAGCTCCGCGACACGATGCGGGCCATTAACGGGCCATTGGCGCCGTCAAGTCCAGGTCACTCCAGGCCATGACTGGCCGGACAAGCAGACGAGATCAGTGCCGTAGACGCTCCCTTGGCCAAATTCCCAAGCTGACAGTGCGGGTTTAATACCCGTCACCCGCTCGGAATGTCAGATGCTGCATCGTCGCAGTCGTGGGACGCTGTGCGCGTGGAAGAGCCGCCACTGGCCGGCGTCTACGACTCCCGCCTCACGATGCGCCTACGGCTTGAACCGGTCGGCCCCGCCAACGCTCACGACCTGTGGCTGGTGCATAGCGACTGTCGCAATCGACTAGAACTGTCCGATCACGTCGCTCTACACCGATGGGCGCGCCATAATGGGCTGTTCGGACGTAGCTCGTGCAGTCGGCCCGATTTCAGGCCTCGGCCAGCACGCGCACGACGCGTAACTGCGCGGATGAGATCGCGGCCCTCACTCCCTCGGCCATCGTCTGCGCCTGGGCCTCGTCCTCAAGGATCACCACGGCGTGAGCCAAGGCGAGGTCGTGGGTCTCCTGGCCCCAATAGCCATGCACGAACCCTGGCTGCTGGCGCACTGTGTCGGCGATGTGGGTCAGCTGTTCGGATTCCAACGCACCATCTACCGACCATGTACCAATGACTGCGAACACAGAAACCTCCAACGTTGCCCCAGGCATATAGACCGTCGTGGCGGGCAAAACTCATCGCTCCCAGCCGTCGGCGCCGTTCAGAACCCGCGTGGTTCTACGCCTGCGACTTCAACTGACCCCAGCCGGCCACTGGCGGCCATGAAGGCCGTCATCACCGGGTCACGCCCCGGCCGCGAGTGGCCGTTCGAGCAGACGGGACGTGCGTCGTAGGGGCCCCGCTTGGCGCGATTCCCAAGCTGACAGGGACCGCGCCCGCGACCAGACGCGTGACGGCTGAGTCGCTCGCCATAGCCACCGGTCTCCTCCAGGCGTCAGGACCTCGGTGTCGGACTTGGGTTCCCTCGGAGGACATTGGCTGAGCGCTGTCACGGATCGTTGCGGTAGGTCCGGATCTCGCGGATCCACCCGCCGCTGAAGGTGAAGACGTGGGCAACCGGCTTGACCGAAGGGGCCGACGTCAAACAATGCCGCCACCTCGTGGCCCCCGACACCTGGTCGAGCGACACCCGCCCACGCGACGGAAGACTCGACCAAGACATCTACGGCGACCTCGCCCCCTAGATCGGATCCGACCCCGCGCTTGGGGCACTTGAGCGGCCGTCCCCACAACGTTCCGGTGTGACCTACACGGACCGGCGGGCACCGGCACCACCACCCGCATCGGAACGCGCCGGGTGACTCCTCCACTGGACGCCTGCTGCATAACGTGGGCGGCCACCACTGGACATAGGACTCAACTGCCCGCCGAAGAACCCGCACGGCTCGCCAGCGTTGGCCGCTCGGTCCAGCCTGGCGCCATGGCGCGGCGCCGATCCTTCATCGGGCTGTTTCCACCGTGTGTCGACGATTGGTCACTACTCGGGGTGGATGGTGCCTTGGAGGACGACTTTTCCGGTGGAGGCTTGGTCGCCGCTGGCGTGCTGACGGGTGATGGTGATGGTGGGATAGTCGCTCGGTGCTACGCCGGCCCAGAGTGTGATGTCGTTCGGTTGGTTGAAGGTGCCGATCGGGACGAGGACGCCGGTCTCGTTCTTGAGCCACGCTTCGTAGTAGGCGCCGTCGTCGCGGCGGGGCAGACCCTGGGCTTGCAGCTGGATCTCCCACCCGCCGTCCGTCTGGGTCAGCGTCGCCTGCCCGGAGGCGTTCGGCGCCAGGTCGGTGCCTTGAAGCGATGCGGCGAACTCGGCCGGTTCGGTTGCCTGGTTGGTGAGACCGATCGCGAGGCCGACGGCGATCAGTACGGCCGCGGCCGCGCCGAGGATCGCATAGCGAACTCTTCGAGTCCGAAGCCGTACGACGTTGCCCGGACTCGCCGTCGTCGATTCTCCGGACTCCTGCCCCTCCGGGGTGTCGGACGGTCTGTCGTCGGCGGCGATCGCGTCGACGATGCGTTCTTCCAGGTTGGGCGGTGGTTCGGCCCAGACCGCCGGGTCGGCCAGCACACCGCGCAGCTTGTCGATTTCGGCACGCGCGTCCGGATCGATCGGTGCGCTCGCGTCACCGGCCAGGTAGGCGATCCGCTCATCGTCATTCATCGGACAGCCCCTCCTCATCCTGGCGGTACACGGGACCTTCCGCGTCATTCGGTGGTGACGGGCTCGACTTCGGGCTGAGGTGACCGAGAAGGCCGGCCAACCGCCGGTGGGCCCGGAAGCTGCGGGACTTCACGGTCCCGAGCGGAAGCGCCAGTTCGTCGGCGATCTCTGCGTGGGTAAGTTCAGCGTAGTGCTGCAAACGGATGAGTTCGCGTTCGTGGTCGGGCAGCTTGTCCAAGGCCTGGCGGACCTCCCAGACATCGGAGATCTGCTCAGCCGACGGCGGTGTGGTGGCCAGTGCCGGATCGGACGAGTCCGCTCGATCGAGGGGGACGACGCCTCGATGGCGCCGGTTGCGCCGATAGGCGTCGATCGCGGCCCGGCGCGCGATGCCCGTCAGCCATGCACCGAGTGCGCGGGACGGGTCGTAGCTTTTCGCCGCCCGCCAGGCCTGCAGGAAGGTCTGTTGAGTGGCGTCTTCGGCCAGACCGGCATCGCCGAGGATCTTGTACGCGACCGAGTAGACCAGGCGGCCGTAGCGCTGGTAGATGACGCGGATCGTCTCCGGATCGCCCGCGGCAAACCGAGCAGCTAGCCCCGAGTCATCGGTGACCACGGTCGCCACGCTAACCCCTGCGCGGGTGGCAGAAGCGGCACACGCAAGCAGAGCCCCCGATGCCACCCCACAGCTCACCGCGCTCGGTCTCACGCTCAAGATACGCAGACACGGTGCTCATCGGTTCCCGACATGGGCGCCCCATGTGCTGGAACCGATATGCCGCTCCCGTGCGTAGTGAGGGCGACTCACCACACGCAGAGGAGAAGCACGTGCGGACAAATTCGACGCTCCGGCGGTTCGCCGCAACCGTGGCCGTGATGGCCACTACGGCCCTCGGGCTCGGTGTAGCCGCCACGCCCGCGGACGCGGCCGGCCCAATAGCAAGACTCAAGCTCGGGACGGTGACGGTCACCGGAACCGCGGCCCGCGACGTCGTCGACATCTCCATGAACCACGACCGGCTCACCGTGGACTTCGGCTTCGACGGCACGATCGACGCCCGCTTCTCGATGTCTCGAGTCCAGCGGCTAAGCGTGCTGCTCGGCGGGGCCAACGACGGTACGTCCGTGACCGGAACCGGCGTCGGCGACGTGCCGGTCACGATCAGCGGCGGCGGCGGCAACGACGGCATCGGCGTCGTCGGGTTTGAGGATGCTCTCCTCGCCGCCGACGCGCCGGTCACGATCTTCGGCAACGACGGCAACGACAATCTGTCCGCGTCGGTGCCGGGTTCCGCCCCGGTCGACATCGCTGCCGGCGTCGGCGATGACGTTGTCTTCGGCGGGGACGGCAGCATCGGTCCGCAGACCATCTCGCTCGGCGACGGCAACGACAAGTTCGTCAGCACGTTCGACGTCTTCAGCTCACCATTCCGCGACCGAAACGATGTCGCCGACGCCGGCGCCGGGCAGGACACCCTCGAGCTGCGCGGTACATTCGAGTCCGAGGTGGTCAACCTCTCCGCACAGGCCGGGCACCTCCTGGTCGCGCACAACCAGGGCCACATCGACGCGGCCGGCTTCGAGGACGTCACCTGGATCGGGTTCGGCGGCAGCGACGAAGGCGGTTCCGGCGACACCGTCATCGTGCACGACCTGTCCGGCACCGGCGTCGTCAACTTCACCCCGGACTTCACCGACCCCCTGGACGGCACCGGTCCAAACAACAGCGCGGACGCACTCGCGGTGTTCGGGACGGCCGGCGACGACCACATCTCGGTCAGCGGTTCCGGCGCGAACATCACCGTGGACGGTCTCACCCCGACGGTGACTCCGGTCAACCTCCGCACGCGCGACTCGCTGCTACCAGACGTGCTGCAGATCAACACCCTGGCCGGCCGCGACAACGTCGACAGCTCCGGCCTGCAACCCGGCCTCGTGCAACTCCAGGTGTTCTGACCCCACCGATCCACACAAGAACAGAGCAGGCCAAGCCGAGCACAACGACCTGCCCGCCTGGCCGGAACCCCAAAACGCGGAGAGCCGCACCACTCGCCCACACGAGGGAGAATCGGCTCGCAATGGCCGGTTCTCCCCAATCCGTTGAGTGCCGCGTCGTCCGAACGAACGCCGCACAAGTCGGCCCCGGCCGCGCACCTCAACCTCGTTCACCTGCTCTTTGCCGGTGTTGAAGGCGCTGGAGTCGTCGTCATGTGCAGGCCGAGGATCCCGCACATTCCGAGCAGTCCGAAGCCGTCCAGGCCGCGGTCCGGCGCTATCGCACGGTTCACTCGCTGGAACCGATGCGCCGCTTCCGTGCGTAGGCAGGGCAACCACCTACGCATAGAGGAGAAGCACGTGAAGACAGGTTTGACCCACCGGCGGGTAGCCGGAACCGTGGCCGTGATGGCCACCGTGACCCTTGGGCTCGTCGCAGCCGCCACACCGGCGGATGCGGCGACGACCGCGAAGTTCGTCAAAGGCCGAGGCGCACTCATAGTCACCGGGGACACTGCGGATAACCGGATCGTGGTCTCCCGCGACGCCGGAGGCGACATCGTGGTCAATGGCGGTGCCATCGACGTGCGAGGCGCTCAGCCGACCGTTACGAACGTGCGGCTCATCGCGGTCTTCGGCGGGGCCGGGAACGACACGATCAGCATGGACGAGGCCAGCGGCCCGCTACCGTCTGCCGGCCTGTTCGGCGGCCCCGGCGACGACACGCTCACCGGCGGCTCCGGCGACGACACGCTCATCGGCGGGACCGACGACGACATCCTGCACGGCGGCAGCGGCGTTGACCACCTCGGCGGCGGCGACGGCAACGACTTCGTCGACGGCGACAAGGGCAACGACACCGCGCACCTCGGCGCCAGCGACGACACCTTCCAGTGGGACCCCGGCGACGGCAGCGACGTGGTCGAGGGCCAGGACGGCACCGACACGATGCTGTTCCTCGGAGCGGACCTGGACGAGAAGATCGATGTCAGTGCGAACGGCACCCGGGTCCGGCTGGTCCGCGACATCGGCAACGTGACCATGGACTTCGACGGCACCGAGCGCATCGCCGTCCCCGCCAAGGGTGGCAACGACAGCGTGACTGTTGGGAACCTGGCCGGTACCGCGGCCACCCAGATCGACCTGGACCTCGGCGCCGGGGACGATGTCGCGGACGCCAGCGCGCAGACCTCCGACACCGTCACGTTCAGCGCGCACGGCGGCGATGGCAACGACCTGCTCATCGGCAGCCCGGGCAACGACCACCTCTTCGGCGACAGCGGCGACGACGTGATGATCGGCAACGGCGGCGTCGACGAACTCGACGGCGGACCCGGAACAAACACCGTCACCCCGTAACAAGCAGATCCTTCAAACCCGAAAACAACTGAACACAGCATCCGTCCGGCCGCGAGCCCGCCTGTGACCGCAAACTGCCGCGCCCGGTCAGCGCACCCGTCACCCCCGACGGGTGCGCTGACCGGCTCAACCGCACGGCTCAAGCACGGCATGCAACGGTCACCGGGGGACAACTATCGCGTCACCATCGATCTTGTTTTCAACAGCACCGTCGACGCCTGGCAAGGCAATGCCCAGACTTCTTATGGGGTTCGGTTGGCGGGCAGCGGTATCGCCGGACACTCGAACTGCTTGACGACGCCCGTGTCGACCGCGCTGCCAGCCGCCAGCGCGGCGTTGACCTCGGCCGTAGAGTCGAGCACGCCGTCGCCATCAGCGTCGCCATCGGCGACCGCGGCGGCGTATCCGCCGGGGAACGCCAGTCCGTGCACCTGCCAACGACCACCGTTGTACCCACGGTCGCCCGGCGCCGCTTCCGCGACGTTCAGCTGAGCGCCGAAGAACTCGTAGATGACATCCCAGGCATGTGCTGGCGCACCGGTCCCGGACAGGTCGGTCGGGGTGCCCACCGTCCGGTACACTTGACCATCCACATAGAAGGCTGGCCCGCCGACACCCGCGGACGCGGGTGTCAGACCAGCCGCCACGACGCCGCCGGCCGCAACACCGACCACGGCCGCTGCCAGTCGGAGTCGTCTGCCAAAGCCATACATGTGCTCCTCCCTCGGTCGTAGCCGACAGCGAGCCTGCCGGCTCCTACCAAGCCAACCCGAAACCGCGCCGAACGGCCCTTACAGTCCTGTGACGTCGAGCTCAGCTCTACGCGGCGCTGCATCTCTCCCACGCAGTTGTGGCAGTGCTGGCGGCTGGTGTGATCCTGTTGTCGTGATTGGACCGCTGCGAATCTCGAGCGCATCCCGCGTGGAACTCTTCGGGTGTGCGGGATCCATTGGAGCATCTCCGATCCCGCTGCCGAGGGGGGCCGACTGCCCCAGCTTTAACGCACCCGCCACCGACATCAACGCCCGCATCCGGTTCTTCACCAGCCGCATCGCAACACCCACGAGGAAGGGATGATCCGCCATGACCGAGATCGACGGCGGCGTGGTCAGCGTCCGCTACATCGTTGACGACGTCCAAGCAGCCATCGACTTCTACACCACCCACCTCGGCTTCACCGTGCGGAGCGCGCACCCACCCGCCTTCGCCGACGTCACCCGCGGTTCCTTGCGGTTGCTGTTGTCTGGACCACAAAGCTCCGGTGCCCGCGCCACCCCCGCCGACACCACGACTCCCGGCCGCAACCGCATCCACCTCATCGTCGACGACCTCGACGCCGAGAGCGAGCGACTGCGCGGTGCCGGGCTGTCCTTCCAGAGCGACGTAGTCGAGGGTCCCGGCGGCCGCCAGATCCTGCTCGCCGACCCTGCCGGCAACCTCATCGAACTGTTCACCCCCGCAGCAGCCGGCTGACCTGACTCAGGAAGACATCTAGCCGCACCGATGAGGCCCCTGACACGGAAGAGGTCAGACACCCCGACCGGGCACCATGGCCGATCACCCATCGCGGGATCCGCTAGCCCCATTCTGCTGCAGCGCTAGCCTGGCCAGCGGGACTCGAACCGGCGACCGCCTACGTGCAAAGCAGATGGCGCTCAACGCTGTACTGGCCGGCAAATTGGGCGTGAAACGCCCGAGCGCAAGTCGAAAGTTAGGTGCTCATTGATCACGCCTTCTTCGGAGCATCGCTCCTTCGCACTTTATATGTCGCCTTCGCCTTGGCATCCAACCGCCAGGGAGAGGCAGACAGTCGGCGGAGTACTGCACGTCAAGAGCTGTAGAGCTGCAACGACCGGCACTCGGCTCCGCGTGAAATCCGGCCGGCACTCGCCTCGTGTGGACCGGGGTCACGGGCAACGGTGGGCGTCCGTCGGCGGCGGAGGATTGCGTTCGGGACGACGGGATCACGGTTGCTGGCCACTCTCGGGGCCGGCCTTTCGGCAAACCATAGGTAACCAGACTCGACTTGCCCTTTTGGGTAAATGCCGAGGCTTGTGGTCCGAGCTCTGTCGGAGCGTAGATGAAACCGACATGGCAATAGAGCACTGGTCTTTTGCGGCGATGTCACGATTAGCAATCGCGACGAGAGTCAGATAGTCGGCCCGACGGCGCGCAATCGGGACCTACGACACTACGCAGTGACACCCATCCAGTGGTTACGTTACGACCGACAGTCATACACGCATCACCTTGTTGGCATCGCGCCGACCCCGAAGGTGCTCCTACACCAGGGTCCGGATCAAGTTGAGCGATGACCGGCCTGTCATACCTGGGACGACCCGGAGGCCCGGCCGCTGGGGAACCGTCGTCGCCTGACGCACCCCCAGGGCAGGCTCAGGAGGAACGACATGAAGAAACTCGCAATCACGGCGATCGTTGGAGAATACGTGCCGTGAGGTGGGTCGTGGCCGTGGCTGCAGGTGTTGGTTTGCTGCTGACCAGCTGCGGCGATGGTGACGATCCCTATCGCAATGCCGTCAGCGACAAGCGTGCACCCAATTTGACCGTGACGGTACGCGACGACGACGGAGACGCCGTTGCCGACATCGCCTTCGACGCGGTGAAGGGTCCCGTACCGATACGAGCGACCTACGCATTCCTCCAGACCCTCGACCAGGGCACTTGGTCGACTGCGTACACGCTGAGCGATAACCACGGAGTCATCGAGGGCGTACCAGAAGCCTTCGACGACGATGCACACGCCGGTCCCGGGCCAGATACCTACTCACTCCCCGACCTCGACGCCGACGACACCTACCGCATCTGCGTGTCCTTCGTCGTCGGGCACCCCGCCAGAGACGCCACCGGCTGCTCCGGCCCATTCCGCACCAACTGAAAGCCGTCGCACCGCCCCGAAAGAATTGTGTTCGCAACGAATGGGTCGCCCCACGCCCCGCGACTAGCCCAACTGCTGGCCTATGAGGTCGCACAGGTCGCACGCGGATGCACGCCGAGCCCTTCCGCGAGGCGAGGACGGACCCGACCTACACGGCGTCCGATGTCCTGATAAGAAAGGTCCCTGGTGGGATTCGTGGCCCGGGGTGGATCGAGCCGCTCGCGGAATCCGTTTGAGACATGAGTGGCGGACAATGCGGACCGTGAAGTGGGTCATGGCCGTGGCTGCCGGCACGGTGCTGCTGGCCTCCGGATGCGGCGACGATGGCGGCGGCTCGGATCCGTACCGGAACGCGATCAGTGACAAGCGAGCGCCTGAAGTGACCGTGACCGTACGAGAGGACGACGGGGAGCGTGTCGTCGACCTCACCTACGACGTGTCGAAGCCGACAGACCCAGGGTCCCGCCCGCCAGGGATGCGAGGAACCGACGCGTTCCTCCAGACCCTCGACGGGGGCACCTGGTCCACCGCCTACACACTGGACGACGGCGAGATTATTGAGGGCGTGCCCGAGTCCCTCGAGGCCGATGCATATTCGGGACCCGGACCGGACACCTTCCGGCTGCCCGACCTCGACGCCGACGACACCTATCGCATCTGCGTCTCATTCGTCGTCGGTCACCCAGCCACCGAGGCCCCCGGCTGCTCCGCACCCTTCCACAGCAGCTGAACCAGCCAGCGGCACCGTCCTACGTCAGCAAAAAGTCAGCGACACTCCGACGATCACCGCGTTAGCCACCGCACTCGCTGGCATCTCGACCGCACGTCAACGGGCCATCAAGCCACCATCCGACACCCATCACCGAGACCCAGCAGCGTTCACACCGAAGAGTTCTCGACGTCGCACGATGCCAGCAACGTAGGTTGACGACATGGACGACGTGCCGCCGGAGATGCTTGAACAGGGCCGGCTTGAGCCGACATTGGAAGCGGCACAGGAGTACGGCTGCGAGCACCTGGACGAGTTCGGCGGGGTGTATTGGGCACGGGATCCCGTCCGTGTCGTCTCTTGGCGACAACCCGCCTAGACCGGCATCGTGAGCGCTTCAGCATCGGGTCCCGCACCCGGATCGGGTCGAGGTCCGGCGAAGCCGCTACACCGAGCGCCGGGTCCGGACCTGGCTCGATGAGGTCTACCAGCGGCTCCACCACCGGTCCAATGCTCTACCCGTCAGCAGCTGGGGTCAGAGCCTGGGTGAGGAGGGCTTCACAGTTCAGGTCACAATCTGGCCCTGGTCCGAGGAAGCAGCCGATGTGCGGGTGGTCCGGCATTCGTTCCTACGGCACCGAGTAGCGTCTTGATCATGGTGGGAGTGGATGCCCCCACGCGGCGGTGGTGGGCCTGGTTGAGCAGCGCGCTCGCTATCACCACGACCGTCGCTTACGTTGCGGTGATCTCGGCCGAGGGCAACAACTCGTTCTGGGAAGTGTTCCCGTGGGTGATCCTCATGCTGGTTGGGACCGGCGCTGCATTGACATCGGCATTGGTCCGCGATCAGGCGGTGAGTCGAGCCTTCGCGATCGGTGGAGCCGTCGTGCTCGGGGTGATCGGTCTGGTCGCGATCCTGAGCATTGGGGTGGGCTTCGTCCTCGCGGCGTTCGCCGCTGGCGTGGCGGCGATGGATGCCCGCCGATGAAGCGGGCGCGCCTGCAAGCGATCGGATCTGCCGCGATCCGCGTGGTCGCGGCGATGGAGCGTTGCGGTAGCGGGGCGTTGGATTCACCGATCCGCAATCTTGACCTGCTGGCAGGAGCCCGTAGGCGGGGCGTCGGCTCGGGTGGGCTGTCAGGGAAGGCTCTGGCCGACCACCAGGCGCCCAGCAGATGGAGGCGCCTTGGCGACGAGGTGACATGCACCGTCGGACGGGCGGCAGGTGATGATGTCGCCCATGCTGTAGTTGTCGCCGACTTCGGCGAGTGCGACGGTGTCGTCGTCGAGCCATTCGAACAACGAGAACTGCCTGACGCTGCTCGCGGAGTCGCCGGGGTAGATGGGAGGAGGACCGGGGTGGTATCCGGCGGGGAGTCGTAGCTGCACAGGCCGCCCGGTGGCGGCATCGAAGACCCGGGCCTGCGTGGGACGGTCTCATTCGAGGCAGCATCAAAGGCCGCCGGAACCAAACGCGACCCGACCACGACGAAGTCCATGCCCTTCTCGTGCGCGCCGGTACGCCAGGAGTCGCCGACCACCAGCGCTCGCGGGTCAGAACGGAGGTCCCTGGCCCACATCTGGTGCGTCGCAGGGACCACGTCTCCGGTGACGAGGTCGAGCCTGAGCAGTCGAATGTCGCGGTTCTGGTCAAGCCCAGCCCTGGCGAAGTACACGTGCTCGGTGCCGACGACGCCCGCTGCGCATCCGTGAACCACGTATCGCCACCCGCGCTGTTGCCCCGCGCATACACTGAGCAGCACACAGAAGCGAGGGACGGAAACACGATGGCTGGAAGCATCGTCCGGTTCGAGTCGCAGACGGTGATCCGACGACCCGTCAGCGAGGTCTTCGAGCGTCTGGCGGATTTGCCGGGCTATGGGCGGTGGATGCACCGCACAGGTTTGTTCCGGCGGTGCCGGCTGACCTCAGAGACCCCGATCCGAGAGGGGACGACCTATGTCGACTCCACGCGGATGGGCACCTTCGAAGGGGAAGTGACCGAGTTCGTGCCGCCGACGCGAATCGCCTTCCGGGAGACTCTGCGCTGGTTCGGATCCCCAAGGACACAGGCCCGGCCCGAATACGTCCTCGAGGGAGACGAGGACGCAACGGTGATCCACCACGTTGCCGAAGGAGAGCTCTACGGCTGGATGAGGTTCATCAAGCCTGCCGCAGCCCGGCTCGCGAATCTGGAGCGGACCCGCACCCTCACCTCTCTCAAACGCTCCCTTGAGTCCGACTAGGCGAAACCTCACCGGCTCCGCCGATGCGTCCTACCGCCGCGTCAGCTCGCCCAGAATGCTTCGAGTCCGGCGGAGTTAGCGCGTTCTCGATCGGGACGTTTCGGCGTCTCGTCTCCGCTCGAGGCCCTCGAGCAGGACGTCGAGCGCGAACTCGAACTCGAACTGGTCGTCGCACCAACCCAGCGAGGTGTTTGCGTCATGACTGACGTTCTCCAGCATCGCCGCGATGTTTGGGTATTCGCCGGCCATCTGCCGGGCGAGCAGGGCCGGATCCGGAGGCGGCTGCGAGTCGTCCCAGGGTTCGTGGGTGTAGCCAAAGGCGCGGGTTCCGAGCGCGTGGAGCACATGATGAGTCAGGTCGAGGGAGAAGCCGCCGTCACGGAACAGTCCGATGAGCGCGTCGTAGTACCGGTTTACCTGGGCGCCCGGGTCTGTTCGTGTCTCCAGGACGCCGGGGGTCCAGGGGTGGCGGAGCATCACCTGGCGGGCGGTGAGGATCCGTCGGCGCAGGGCGGGTTTCCATGCCCCGCGGATATCGGCGGTCGCATCGTTGATCTCGTTCAGTACGACGCTGACCATGCCGTCGAGGAGGGCCTCCTTATTGGCGACGTGGTTGTACAGGGCCATGGCCTCCACCCCGAGCCGTCGAGCGAGCCGCCGCATGGTGACCGATTCGATGCCGCTGTCGTCGGCGAACTCGACCGCGGCCTGCAAGACCTTGTCTCTGCTGAGACGTGGTCCGCGGCGCGGGCGCGCAGCATCCGGCTCGGTCGTCGTCATCCGCGTCGTCGCCTCCTGTGGGTGTGTACGCCGTAAATCTAGCCGATTCCTTGACAGATTTACGGCGTACATCTACAGTGTTTACAGCGTACATGTACAACGTAAACCTAGCCGTGCCGACTGGGTGGGACCGGCTGGGCTCGCTCCTCCACCGATGAGCCGGCCCGATGCGGTGGTCACGATGTGGCTGTTCGTCGCGGGCGTTGTACACCCTCGACAAGGGAGTGATGGCCTTGAGCACACACGTCATGGGCCGACCGATGCAGCCCAGCGCTGTCGAGGAGTCACAACAAAGGGCGGCAAGGGCCGCGGGTCTCGCCTATCTCCTCTCGTTCGCGGCGATCGCGTACGTCAATTTCGGCATCCACTCGCGCCTGTTCAGCGGGAGTGCTCCGAACTACGGACTCGTCGATGCGGAGGAGACTTCCCGCAACATTCTCGCGGATCTGCCGTTGTTCCGCCTGAGCATCGCACTGCTTCTGTCGTATTGTGTGGCAGTGGCGGTCGTCGCCGCGGCCTTCTACCTCATTCTCCGGCCGTTCGGCGAGACGATCGCGCTGATCGCCGCCGTCTGCCGCGTACTGTTGGCCGGAACCTGGGCCGTCGGGACGGCCCAGTTCTTCGAGACCATGCGGCTGTTGAATGGCGGAAATGATCTTGACGGGTTCTCAGTCGACCAATTGCGATCCCTGGCGTCGCTCACTCCCAGTGTCTTCTGGGACCACTACTACGTCGCAATGCTTTTCTGGGGTTTGTCCACGGCGCTGTTCAGCTACCTGTGGCTCAAGTCACGACATATTCCGAGAGCGTTCGCCGCGTTCGGAATCGCCTCCGGCGCGCTCGCTACCCTGTGCGCTCTCGCCTACATCGCATACTGGAATACCCCAGCATTCGAAAACGTCTGGGCATGGTTCGACACCCCGCTGGCGATCTTCGAAATCGGACTGAGCGTCCTGCTCTTGGTTAAGCCACTCCAGCGGCCAGGAATCCGCGACGGCATCGACTGAGCCAATCCTCGACATCACTACCCACACCCAAAGCCGAGTGTCGGCCGCACTCGACAATGCCCACCGCGACGACGCCAAAGTGTCAGTCAGAGCCCACCACGGCACCTGTCCGTCACCGCCACCGCTAGGTTCAACGCGTGCCAGGCGACAGTGGGCCGCGTCGCTTCGTGAACGAGTCCGGCTTCGCCGCAGGCCGCCTATCCGCCTCAAGTCCGCCGACCGAGTCGACGTCCTCGATCTGGCCGGTTGGTCGAGGCCAAAATGTGACGGACTTCTGACATCGTCCATCCTCACCTCCCAGACGGGCGTGCCCGGACGTAGTGTTTTGTGGCGTCTTTGTTGGGAGCTGAAGATGACCCGCGTTCTTCGAACCCTGTCGTTCCTTGCCGTACTGCTTGCGGTCACCGTGATCCCGGCCGACGGAGCCGCTCCGAGCGCTGAAGGCTGGCGCGCCGTCGAGTCACCGGATCTACATGTGCCCTGGCACCTGAGAGACGTGGTCGCAACCAGCGGCGGCAACGCGATCGCCGTCGGGCTCGACACGCTCCCCGTCGATCAGAAGGGACCCGCGGTCGTTCTGCGACGCAGCGGCGGGCAGTGGCGACCGGACCGCCACTATCCAGCGAAGAGCGGCCCGAACGTGGCCGACAACCTGTTCGCTGTCGACGCTCTGGGTCCGAACAACGTCTGGGCCGTGGGGTCGACCGACTTCCGGCCGATCGCCGAACACTGGGACGGCCGCAAATGGCAGGGCATCCCCGGCCTGGTCAACCCGGAGGCGGGCAGCGAGTTCATCGACGTAACCATCGCCTCCCCGTCGCATGTCTGGGCGGTCGCCAACGACCAGACAATCCCCGCCCTGTCGCCAGTCGCGCAACGGTGGGACGGCACGCAATGGAGCCGGTTCACGCTGCCGCACCCGTTCGACGTCTTCGTCCAGGTCCTGGCCGTCGAGGCCCTCGGCCCGAACGATGTGTGGGCGGTCGGACATGGTCGGTCGGGCCCGACGCTGGACCTACTCCCGATCGCCTGGCACTGGGACGGAACCTCCTGGTCCTACCAGCTGATGCCGCGAGGCGGCGCCGTCCAGGTCACTCCGGTTGACCTGCACGCCGTCTCGCCGACCGAGATCTGGACGGTCGGCAACAAGCTGGTCAACCTCGATGACCCCGGCAACCTCCCGCTCGTCCAGCGCTGGAACGGCACCGCCTGGCAGGAGATGGACGGCCCCGACATTCCACCGGGGGTGTACCCGCACGCGGTGCTCAACTCCGTGGCGCCAGACGGCCAGGGCGGCATCTGGGCGGCAGGCAGCACCATCCCCGAGCTCGTCGAACCCTTCCCGGAGACCAGCTTCTTCGCCCACTTCCAAAACGGCAGCTGGACGGTGGAGATCGAGCCGGACGGCATGCAGGGCGTGGTCAACGGCCTGGCCCAGGTGCCCGGGACCACCACCCTCTGGGCAGTCGGCGCGACCCGAGACCGGCTCGGCACCTGCGGACCCTGCCGCGGACTCATCGGCCTATCCGGCCCTCAACCACCACGCTAGAACCGACCCCAAGACGCACCGCCGGCTGCCGTTGTACGGTTCGTCGTCAAGCCACGCTGATCACAACTGCACACCCCACCCAATCCAGCCCCACCACCGGACTTCACCCAAGCAGATACGCAGAACGCGCGACCGATCAGGTCGTTGACACGCTCACCGCAGTCGGTGTCGAGCTCGTCCGGTACGACGAGTTCGAGCACGACGTCATGGGCATCACACCTCGAGCCGGCGGTGGTCGTATCGCCTGATTCCAGGACCCAGACGGCAACACCTTCGCCATCGAAGCCGACGCCTGAGAGCGCCGAACAAACTCTTCGAGAGCAGGTGCCTCCGGAGCTGCGTCATTCGCCGCGAGCGGACTCGGGTGGCCGCTGTGGGTTAGCGTCGGGTTTCGGTGCCTCGTCGGGTTGTCGGCGAGCGAGGCTGGGTCTTGCTGGGTCGCCGTGCGAGGTAGACACACTCGTCCACACCCCTCCTCGCCGCCGAACGGCGTGCGCCCGCCCAATGACGGCGCGGATCCGAGCGCGTCGGACCGCCGCGAGATGACACGCGAACCCGTCCCTCGCACATACCTTCCCGGCCATAGTCGGCAGTGCCGGGACGCCGAACGCCACGGTCGCCGCCCCGACCCAAGGGACGAGCGGCGACGGTGGCGGTGACTGCTGGACTGTCGGTGCTTACGGCACCGGGACCGCCAGCTCCTCCTCCGCCGGCTCCGCGGCCGGGGTCTCGACCGACTCGTGCCGCTGGGCCGACCCGGGTGCCAGGATGGCGACGACCACTGCGGTCGCGGCCACGATCCCGGCCGCGATCGTCATCGCACCGGAGATGCCGTTCACGAAGGCGTGCTGCGCGGCGGACACGAGCTGCTCGGCCGCGGGGCCCAGCTGGCCGATCTGCTCCGACTGGGTGAAGGCGACCGAGCTCTCGGCCCTTTCGGCGACGGCCGGAGGCAGCCCGTGGGCTGCCTCGGCCACGCCGTCGCGGTACTGCTGGTTGAGGGCGCTGCCGAGGATGGCGATCCCGAGGGCGCTACCCAGTTCGCGTGCTGTGTCGTTGACCGCGGACGCGACGCCCTGCTTGCTCTCGGGGAGAGACTCGGTGATGGCCGTGGTCGACGGCGTACCCGCCAGGGCCATGCCGGCGGCGAACAGCACCAGGCCGGCGGCGAAGGTGCCGTACGTCAGATCCGCGTCGACCTGGGAGATCACTATGAGACCGGCGGCCGTCAGCGCCAGACCCACCGGCGCCAGGCGACGAAAGCCGACGTGCTTTGCGATCCGCGGGGCGTTGCGGGCCAGCGGGATCATCACCAGCGGTAGCGGCAGCAGGGAGACGGCCGCTTCGAGGGCGGACTGTCCAACCACGAACTGCAGGTACTGGATCACCAGGAAGAACAGTCCGAACGTGGCGAAGAACTGCACCATCACCGTCAGAGTCCCGGCGCTGAAGCCGCGGTTCTTGAACAGCCGCGGGTCGAGCATCGGCTTGTCGACGCGCAGCTCCCACAGCACGAACGCGGCGACCGCGACCGCGCCGACGACCAGGCCGGTCAGGGTCAGGCTGTCGCTCCACCCCCGCTCGGGGCCTTCGATGATCCCGAAGACTGTGCCGGCAACGCCGACCAAAGACAGCAGGCCGCCGACGACGTCGAGCCGGGGCGGGTCGGCGTCGACCGAGTTGGGCACGACGAGCAGCGTCCCGACCAGGGCGACGGCCGCGAGAGCCACGTTCAGCACGAAGAACGAGCTCCACGAGTAGAACTCGAGCAGAAAGCCGCTGCCGAAGAGGCCGAGGACGGCACCGCCACCAGCGACTCCGACCCACACGCCGATGGCCTTTGGCCGGTCTTCGACCGGGAACGACGTCGTGATCACCGACAGAGTGGTCGGCATGATCGCGGCGGCGCCGACGCCCATGAAGGCCCGCAGAACGATCAGCTGCTGCGGGTCACTGGTGACCGTGCCGAGAGCGGCCGCGGCGCCGAAGACGGCGAGGCCGGCGATCAGCAGCCCCCGCCGACCGAACCGATCCCCGAGGGCACCAGCGAACAGCAGCAGGCCGGCGAACACCACGGTGTAGGCGTCGACGATCCACGTGATCTCGGTCTGGCTGGCGCCGGTCTCGCGAGCCAGATCGGGTAGGGCGACGTTGAGGCCGCTGACGGCCGAGACCACGGTCATCAGGGCCAGGGCGACGACGGCGAGCACGGGACCGGTCCGGGGCCGCGTCGCGTGGGCTGAGGTCTGCAACATGATTCTCTCCTGATCAAGATTTCAACGCTTGGTGAGATCATAAGTCACCGGGCGATGAATTATCAAGCTGAGGAGTACGAAAATCTCCGGTCAGCAGTCCGAGCCCGCTTTGGGAACCGGTCGGGGTTCGTAGCCCGCGATCCCCGCAACGCCTAGCCGCCGGTGGCTACGCGTCGATCCGGCCCGGCTCGGCGGCCGCCGGGTCTTCGTACGCGAGCGTCGACGACGATCCCAGCAGTCGGACGGTTTGCCGCCCGCTGTGCGGCCGAGGGTCTACCGGGTCAACGACGAGAGCGACGCCGACAACGACGGCACCGCATGCGAGGTCAGCCGCTGACGTCGCGGCTCAGGCTGGTTGGGCGGCCGGTTCTTGCGGCGCCTTGGCTCTGCGCTTGGCGAGCAGATCAGCCAGGAGCATGACGACTACGCCGATCGCCACGCCGCAGAGCGTCCACAGCACCCGGTAACCCTCGTCGCCATAGTCGGAGGGCTGTGGAATGTCGATGAGGGTCAGCACTCCCGCCGCGATGGCCCCGGTGTAGAGCGCGTAATTCCAGAACCGGATCGCCACCGCGTGCATCATCAGAACGAGCGCCACCACCTCGAGTCCGCGATCGATCGCGAACAGTCGTAGGCCGTGCTCGCTGGCGGGTATCAGCAGGAGTAGCGCGGCTACGACGGCGCCGATCAGCGCGCCCGCCACGCGCTGCGCGGCAATGAGCGTGGCCTGCGACAGGTCCGGCTTCATGGCGACCATGGCCGCGATCGGCAGCCAATAGCCGTGCGAGAGGTCGAATCCGAAGGCGATCGCGACCGTGCCGGCGATGACGATCGCGCGGATCAACGCGAATGCGATCAGCGGCCCAGTCAAGGCGCGTCGCGAGGTGTCACCGGGTATCTCCGCGATCGGCTGCGGCCGGTCCTCGCGTCCGCTGATCAGCCACCCGATGAACGTCACCACGATCCACAGTGCCGACCCGCAGGCCCAGGCGAGCACCTGAGCCCAGGTGTGGCTGGTGATGTGGGAGTGCTGATCGAAGCTGAACGCAATTCCGAGGGCGATGATGAACCACAGATTGAGCAGCGTCGCCGCAACGAATCGATGCGTTCCCAACCCGACCGCCAGTCCGCCCAGCAGCGTGACGACAAAGGCGGCGAGCGTAAGCCAGCCCCAGGCGTCACCGCCGATGCCGAAACCCAGTGCGGTCAGACCGGCGCCGATCAGTCCGAAGATCGCGATCCGCAGCACGCGCTGCCCGTAGCTGCCGCCCGGGTCGGCCAGCCACGCGAACAACGCACCGAACAGGGCGCTGAACAGATACTCCTCGTACCCGATCGCCCAGAAGACGACCAGCGGCACCAGCGCCACGTCCAGGAAGAGCACCGCTCGCGGCCAGTTGACCCCAGCCGGGTTGAGCTCGAACACCTTCGACAGCCGACTCATCACCGCTCCCCGATGATGGTGCTGTCCTGCTCGCTCGCTCTCACTGCCCGTGACCACAGCTACTCACCATGTCTCAGCGTGGACCCGCACCACGCTTCGGCACATGGGTCTTACGTCCCGCTGATCAAGGAGGTTGAACCAGGCAGGCGTCCTGGACCGGCGTCACTCGACGGCGAGCGACACCTCCGTCGCCTTGATCAGCAACGTCACGGCCAAACGTTCGCTCAGACCGAGATCGTCCGCGGCGTCACGCTGCTTCCCCTGTGGATCAACCCGTTCGGGCGAGCGTAGACATCGCTTGCCGACCGACCAAGGATCTCCGCACCTGCGCAGCAGCCACCCCGCAGAGCCGATGCAGATGAGGGCATGGATGGCGCACAAGCCCAAGGCCGGCAACGCGCCCGTCCCATAGCGCCGACCACAGGTCACCCTTCAACGCGAACCACTACTGGATGGCTATGTGGGTGCCGTAGATGTTCTGGTTGAGGCCACCTGAGTTAAAGCAGGTATTCGGCCCGGCAACACCGTCGGTCACCGTGACGCACATGTGGACGTCGAACCCATCCTGGGTCGTCTCGCGAGGGTCTGTGCCGGCGACGACATCCCGATTGTCGGTCCACGCCATGTATCCCGCGAGCCCCTGGGGTGTGCTCGCCAGCGAGACCCAGTTGTAGTCGCCGACGAACGGCACGGATCGCGCGTCGAACATCTCGTACTGGAGTGGCTGCCGGGTCGACGACACCATGCCGAGCGGAGTGAACGAGGTGCCGTTCGAGGAGTACGCCGCGAACGTGCCGACGGTGGCACCGCTCGAGGTCGCCGCTGCGGTGTTCCCGATCGGACGCTGAACCGAGTAGTCCGAGCCTCGGTTGTCCTGCCAGACCGCGACGAGGGTGCCGTTAAGGGCATCGACGTCGGGGAAGAACTGATGCCCGCTGCCGCCGGCGTTGTCGACCTTGACCGGAGTGTTCCAGGTCTGTCCGTTGTTCAGCGAGCGGGTCACGTAGACGACTCCGCGCCCCACCTGACCGCTGCCCGGGCCGGCCGAGTCGTACGACGTGAGGCTGTCAGTCAATGTCGCCGGGTCGATCGCGTTGTACGTCACGTAGATGCCCGGGAGTCGTCCGGACTGATCCGATGTCACCCGGGGCTCGAGCGGAATGCGCGCGAACACAAACTGGCTCGGGCACAGGTCGGGGCCGTCGCCGCAGTCGCGCGCCCCCGAATCGAACGGGAAGTAGCGGCGGAAGGCCCCCACCTGTCCTGGATCGGAGAAGGACTGACCTCCGTTGCTCGACCGGACGAAACCGACGCCCTCCACATCGTTCGCACTAGGCGTGTCGCGGGTTCCCCAGATGACGTAGACGTCGCCGTCAGCCTCGACGGCGATGTCGCAGCCCTGGACGTCCTTGCCGATCGACAGCGCCTGTTCCTTGCTGAACGTGCTGCCGCCATCGGTTGAGCGGCTGAAGAATATCTGTGTGCGACCGGCGCTCCCGACGAACCGCGACCAGCACACGTAGACGTTGCCGTTGTACTGGCTGTCGGTTCGGTCGACCTCCATCATCGGCTTGTCAGTAAATTTGCCCGCGACGAGGCCGCTGGATGAGCCGGCCCTGCCGACAAGTGCGGTGCGCTCATAGTCATACGGCAGTCCGCCAGCAGGGTGGCCTGCCCACGTGGTCACGTAGATCACGCTGTTGTTCGGTTTAGCGTCGTTGTAGGCGAGCCCGGCGGTGTAGAGATCACCATCGGAGTTGAAGGCGAGTAACGGATCGCTTCCCTGCGTCTGGTGGCCGAACATCGGTGACTGCTGGCCCTCGGTGGAGGTGTCCTCTGGGTAGCCCGGCGTCAGCGAGTTCACCCAGCTCTCGCCAGAGTCGGTCGAGAACCCGAGACCGAGGAACCCACCCACCATGTCGCTGGTGCAGTACTCGTTCCATGACGCAACCACATGCGTGGGGTCGGTCGGGTCAACAGCGACAGCCGGCTCGTTCTGCTGCCTCGCACCGCCGCCGTCGTTCGGGTCGAGGTCGCCGGGCGTCGCAGCCACCGGCGTCGGGTCGGACGCGTCGCTGCTGCATTCCTGAATGGCTGCATCAGTGCCGCCGTCATGACGCACATAGTTGTGGTCGCTGACCTTGTCGTCGGTGCCATCAGTTCCCCCAGTGCTCACGGTGGCCGCCTGAGCTGCCGTGGCGAGAAGGAGAGTGGCGGATGCCCCAAGCGTGACGACGAGACTGGTGCGTCGCATGTCGACCTCCCAGGTCGAGTGCCGGTTGGCCCACCTGATACTTCTCCCGCCGCAGCGCAATCGCAAGGAATTCAGTGTGTTCGACGCTCGAATCCCCGATGGCGCATAGCCCTCACCCTGCCCGTAAACCATCCGGTATTAGCTATCGGCGGCGATTCGCCAATCGCTCACGCCACGAATCGCCGAGGTCCTACACCGTCGTGTCAGGTTCGCAGAACAGACTGAAGTAGCCGCCGTCCTTCAGGTCTGGCCCTCGCCCGAGTCGATCCGGCGCTGCTGCCCGCGCTTGGCCGCTCCGACGATGACCTTGAGCGCCACGCCGAGGATCACCAGGTCGGCGATCATCTGTCCGGTGATCACCAGCCGGGCCGCGTCCGATTCTGCCTTGAGGTCCCCGAATCCCTCGGTCGAGAACACCGTGACCGTGAAGTACAGCGCGCGGGAGTGTGTCAGGTGCTCGTTGAAGTTGCCGGCCGATGCGGTGGAGAGCACCAGGTAGGTGGCGGCGAACAGCAGCAGAAACAGCGGGATGCTGGTGGCCAGGGCTTCGACCGCCCAGAGGCCCGGGTACGGCGACCGGATGATCCTGCGGACCTGGAGGACGATCAGCACGGCGAGCCCGAGCAGCCCGGTCGCCAGCATCACCACTCCCGCCCAGGTCGACACCCGATCAAACGGGACGAGGTAGTAGATCGCCACCAACCCAACCAAGAACCCGAGAGCCCGCAATGACGACCGGACGATCAGACGCGGCGGCGGACCACCCTCCCACCACGCATCGGACCCCCGGCCTGCGCTCCCGTTCATGGAAGAAGGCTAATCGGCCCCCCGACTCAGCCGGTGAAGTCGAGGTGATCAAGGATCTGGGTCGCTGCCTCGTCAGGGGTCGCCTCGCCGACGTCGACGACCTGATCGGCGGCCGCGGTCAGCCAGGGTCGTGCCTCGGCGTAGGGACCGACATGCGCATGACGCCAGCCTCTGATGTCGAACCCGTCCGGGTCGGCGTCGATACGCGCATGAAGCACGTCGGCGGGTGCGTCCAGAAGTACGTGTACTACCCGATGCCCCAGACCTGTCATGCCGGCGCGTAGCTCGGCCCAGAAGCCCTGGTCGAGCACCGTCTGCACGGCTACCAGGTCCTGGCCGGTGAAGTCGGCGATCTCAGCCGCGACCAAGGGTACGAGCGTGCGCCAGGGCGCCAGTTGCTGGAAGTCGGTGAACTCGTGGTCGCTCAGATTCGCCCGAAGCAGGTAGCCCACCCACTCGGGATCGAACAGCCGCAGGCGTTGCGACAAGGCGACGAGCGCCTTCGCCGTGGTCGACTTACCGGCGCCGAATGCCCCGTTCAGCCACACGATCACCACGGGCACCGGTTCGCCGGTGAGCGTCGGAAGTGAGCGCCCGGGGTGTCAGCCGGCCAGCGCGACCAGGACGATGATCGCCACGATCACCAGGGCGACCAGACCGGCGCCGGCAAGGACCACCCGCGTCCAGCGCAGTCCCGTCTTCTCGGGTTCAGCGCGATCGACGAAGGCCTGGAACATCTGAGTGTTGGCGCCAGGATCAAGATCCTCGTTCTCGGGCATGGGCGAGATGCTACAGGGTGTCGGCCGCCCCTCTGACCTGCACCCGACGGCGATTCGGTAGCGCCCGCGAAGGGTCAGCGCATCTCCGCCGCGGCGGCGTCGCGAAGCAGTCTGGCCAGCTGCCGGGCACTCTTGTCGGTCTCGGCGGCAAACTCGATCGTCAGGGCGACGACGAGATTGAGCGAGGCGCCGAAGGCCGCCTGCGGATCATCGTTGGCTTGATCCGATCGGGCCGCCTCCCAGCCGTGGACGTGCACGTACTTCAGGTGGTCGACGGCGGCGTCCCACATCGGTGCGCCGGCCGAGTCGGGTGGGAAATCCTCATCGCGCTTGGGCAGCTCGTCGAGGACCTGGTTGAACGACCGGCCGCGGAGCTTGGCCAGCATCCCGCCGACCGCATCCGAGGTCAGGACGTTGCCCTCAGTCAGCTCCACGTACGGCAGGGCGGACCGGATGAGGACGCCGTCGCGGGTCAGGTATGAGTGCAGGAAGTCGCACGCGAGATGTACGACGCGAGCCTGCCCGGACGCCATGGCCACGACGATAGCTCACCCTTCGAACATCGAGCGGCATTCGTCGATGCCCTCGACCGAGACCCCTTCGTGGGCGTCGGCCAGCCAGCGGTCGCGGGTGAGCCGGAGCCGGTCGGAGACGAGGACCTCCGTGCCACGGGCGTCGCGGGAGATGCCGTCGGACTGGTAACCGAGCTTGCGGGAGACGCCCTGCGACGCGTGGTTGTCGGGGAACACTTCGGTGACAGCGGCCGCGGCCCCGAGGTGATCGAACGCCAGGGTCAGCAGGCCGATCCGGGCCTCAGTGCCGAAGCCCTGCCGCTGGTGCGCGAGACCGAGCCAGGACGAGGTGGTGACCTCGCGTACGACCGGGAAGTCCTGCGCCCTCAGACTCACCATGCCGCGCGGCTCGCCGTCGAGGGTGAATACCCCGAGCCCCAGGCTCCAGTCCGTCACCGCCCATTCGGCCAGCGAGCCCCAGTAACCCCGGAGCACGAACTGCGAACGATCACGGGCCGAGCCCTCCGTCCACGGCGTGAGGAACGGGCGTTCAGAAGGCTGATGGACGCCGCCACCGGCCAGCTCGGCGAGCTGCGCGAGTTCGGCCTCGTTGGGCAATCGGAGCTGGAGTCGGGAGGTCGTGATGCGGAGTCGGTAGGTCGGCCAGAGGTCGGCGAGCATGCCTCGCATCATCGAGGCAACCGCGGCCGGCGCGCCACCCGATTTCGCCTGCTTGGGGCTCAAGAGACGAACCACTGCCCTGTAACACACCGGCGATCCCAGCGATAGATAGAGCAGCAGCGTCCCTCTCCAGGTCCGCGTCCTGGAGAGGGCGCCGCTGAACCTACCGGGATCTACCGGCCACATCGCGACTCGGCCCGGTCAGGCGTGCGCGCGATGCCGATGGATCAGATGCTCGAGCTCCTGCTCGCGGACCTGGCCACCGACGAACAAGACCACGACGACGAGCCCGCCCACCGCCAGGGCCATGTCCACCAGGAATGCGACGTGGATGCCGTCCGCCAGACTCGATGCCGAGACCACGAACGCCGTGTTCAGGCCGAGACCGACGGCGCCGCCAGCGATCTGGAACATGTAGATGATCGCGCCGCCCAGGCTGGCGCGAGACTCGTCGAGCGCGGTGATCGCCACCGTGGTGATCGTGGAGTAGAACAGCCCGATCCCGGTGCCCAACACGAGCATGCCGATGACGAGCGCACCGCCGTACGAGTCGATCCGGTCGACGAACGACAGCAGGAACATCCCGACGACGAGAGCGACTGCGCCGAGCGTGACGATCGGCTTCGGCCCCACGCGTGAGTAGAGCGGTCCCGCGACGAACGAGGCGAGGGCGAACAGCCCCATCATCGGCAACAGCCCCAAACCGGCCTCCACCGGCGAGAAGCCGAGCTCCTTGGTCAGGAACTGCGGCAGGTAGAGCAGTGAGGCGAAGAAGATCGCCGACATCAACAGGGTCGCCAGCCCGGCCGTGAAGAAGTCCCGGTTCTGGATCACGTCGTTGGGTACGAGGGCGTGCTCGCCGCTGCGATTCTCGACGTAGCCGAAGACGAGGAGACCGGCGGCGGCAACCGCGAAGAGTCCGATGATCATCGGGTCGGTCCAGCCCTCGTCGGCGCCGAAGTCGAGCGCAAGTAGCAACGCCAGCAGGGCGATCGACAGCGTGACGACGCCGGCGTAGTCGATACGTCGTTCGGCGTCCTCAACCTTGGTCGCGGGCACCACTCGCCAGGTGACGAAGGCGGCGAAGGCGGCGATCGGCAGGTTGAGGAAGAAGATCCAGCGCCAGCTGGCCAGATCGGTCAGGACACCGCCGACCAGCGGTCCGACGGCGTTTCCGAAACCCGCCATTCCGAGGATCAGACCCCCGGCGATCCCAGCCCGGCTCCGCGGGACGATCGCGAAGGTCATGCCGAGAATGGCCGGCCACATCATCGCCCCTCCGATGCCCATCACGGCCCGCGCGAGGAGCAGCAGCCACACATCGTCGGCGAAGCCGGCGAGCACCGAGAAGGTGGCGAAGATGGCCGATCCGATGAAGAAGATCCGACGGCGGCCGTACATGTCGGCCAGGCGCCCGCCCGTCACGATCAGGATGCCGAACACCAGGGCGTAGCCGTTGATCACCCACTGCGTGGTGGTGACGTCGGACGAGAGGGCTTCCTCGATGGCCGGCAGGGCGATCGACAGCGCGGTGAAGTCGTTGGCGATCACCAGCACCGCCAGGCCCATGGCAGCCAGACCCAGAGCCTCGGACCTCGAGATCGAGTCCTTGACCTGCGACATACGCCCGTTCCCTCACCGCCGGCAGCCCTCGAGTACGGCTGCCGAGTCGATCGGTGGATTGACCCCTACGGTCGCTCACTCTAGGTAGGCGAATTGTGGACGAGCAGGGCCAGAGGTCCCGAAGCCGGGCGTACGAACAGCGCTATCGCGATGCGATTTTCGGTCGTTGTCGCAGGTCATCAGGCATGTTCATGAATGTCATGCGCTGACCCGGTGCAGATCGCCGCAAGTAGGCGTAAGGTCCCTCGTTGGCATGTCTCACCTCGCATAACGCCCGCGAAGCAGGGAGGGTTCGCCAACATGAAAGTTGCCCGCAATACACGCGCGCTGGCTGCCGGCGCCGCATTTGCCTCAATCGCCGCTATCGCCGTTCCGGCGATCGCCCAGGCCGATCCGCCTGGGCAGTCCGGTGACCAGGGAGCACCTGGAATCGGAGATCCGTACTTCCCACTGGAAGGCAACGGCGGCTACGACGTCCGCCACTACGACCTGAGCTTCTCCTACAACCCCGATACCGACCGCCTCGACGGGGTCAACCGCATCCGCGCCAAGGCGACGCAGAACCTGTCGCGATTCGACCTCGACCTCCAGCAGCTCGACGTCAGCGCGGTCACGGTCAACGACGTTCCTGCCGACTTCACCCGAGACGGCCAGGAGCTCCAGATCACACCGCACAACCGGATCCGCCAGAACGCGACGTTCAACGTGGCCGTCACCTACGGCGGTGTGCCGGAGACGGTCGTCGGCTCACCGATCGTGTTCGGGTCGCCGTACGGCTTCCTGCACACTCCGGACGGCGCGTTCATGGGCGACGAGCCCAACGTGACGTCGACCTGGATCCCGCTCAACGACCACCCGAGTGACAAGGCGACCTGGACCTTCCGGGTCACCGTGCCCGAGGGATTGGGCGTCGTCGCGAACGGCCAGCTCGTCTCGCAGGACACCAGCAACGGACAGTCGACGTTCGTGTGGAACGAGCCGAACCCGATGTCGAACTACCTCGCCACCGCCGACATCGGCCACTGGGTGATGAAGACCGGCCAGACGCCGGGCGGCATCCCCGAGACCGTCGCGGTCGACCCGCAGATCATCGCCAACAACCCGACCGCGGTCGACTACTACTTCGACACGACGGCCGAGGCGACCGATCTGTGGACCGACACGTTCGGGCCCTACCCGTTCGACTCGACCGGTGCGATCGTCGACGACGCTCGCTACAACGGTCAGCCGCTCGGATTCTCGCTGGAGACCCAGACCCGGCCGCTCTACTCGGGCTTCCGGAGCACGTCGACCATCGCCCACGAGCTGTCGCACCAGTGGTTCGGTGACAGCGTCTCGGTGAAGACGTGGGACAACATCTGGCTGAACGAGGGATTCGCCACGTTCGCCCAGTACCTGTGGGACGCTCACAAGGGCGTGCGGTCGGCGCACGACTCGTTCCTGCTCGACTACAGCCGCCCGGCCTCTTCCTCGTTCTGGAAGACGATCGTCGCAGACCCGCAGCGCGACACCATGTTCAGCAGCGCCGTCTACCGACGTGGCGGCATGACCCTGCAGGCGCTGCGCGAGAAGATCGGTGACGACCCGTTCTTCCAGATCCTGCGTACGTGGGCCGCGCAGCACCGCTACGGCACGGCAACCACTCAGCAGTTCATCGACCTGTCCGAGCAGATCTCGGGGCAGGACCTGGACTCGTTCTTCAACACCTGGCTGTACACACCGGAGAAGCCGACCACCTGGTAACGACTGCTACAGCTGCGAGGCGTTCGACCTTCGGGTCGGACGCCTCGCGGCGTCTCCGCATCTCCGTCGGATCGGCACATTCCTACGCAATTCTGGCTGAGTCGGCACGAATTGCCCCGATAAACGTTTGCTGATCTCTGAATTGCAGCAATGACACGCCGAATTCACCGTCCCCGATTATCACCCAAACCGGTGCTAGCTTAATTTCCCGCGCTCGCCTGGTCTTGGGAGGGGGCAGCGTGCCACGCCCGGTCGATAACGGTTCCACTTATGTGCCAGGTCTCGACGGTCTTCGCGCCCTGGCGGTCATTGCGGTGCTGGGATATCACTTCGCCATTCCACAAATGGCCGGCGGATTGCTGGGCGTCAGCATCTTCTTCACCCTGAGCGGTTTTCTGATCACCAGCCTTCTGGTGTCGACCTGGGAGCGGACCGGCGGGCTTGAGCTGCGCAGATTCTGGCTGCATCGGGCCCGACGCCTGCTCCCCGCGCTCGTCGTGGTGCTCGTGGCCGTGTTCGCCGTCACCGCGATCACCGACTCCGAGTCGCTGTCGAAACGCTGGAGCGAGTCGGTCAGCGCGCTCTTCTACGTGAACAACTGGGCGACAATCAGCAGTGGCGGCTCGTATTTCGATTACTTCGCCGGACCGCAACCACTCGAACATCTGTGGTCGCTGTCCATCGAGGAGCAGTTCTATCTGGTGTGGCCGCTGCTCCTGCTCTTGTTCCTGTGGCGGTTTTCGGGTCGGCTCGTCGATGTCGCGAAGATCACCATCGCATTGGCCGCCGCGTCGTTCGTCACGATGGCGATCCTGGCCCAGCCCGCGTTGGACAACACGCGGGCGTACGAAGGAACTGACGCTCGGGCCGGCGAGTTGCTGATCGGCGCGGCGCTCGCGCTGATCTACCGGCCGTCACGGGTGCGGGTGCGCCCGCCCGCGGGAGTACGGATCCTGGTCGACGCCGTCGGCCTCACCGCCCTCAGCGTCATGTTGTGGATGGTCGTCTCGACGTCGTTCTACTCCCTGTCGCTGTATCGGGGCGGGTTCCTGCTGCTTTCCCTCGCCACCGCCCTGCTCGTGGCCGTCGTCTCCTACCCGGGATCGCTGCTCGGGTCGGCCTTCGCGATCCCGCCGCTGCGCTGGATCGGCGAGCGGTCGTACGGGATCTACCTGTGGCACATGCCGGTCGTCGCGTTCACCCCACCGAGCCTGCTCAAGGGCGTCTCGGTATCGCTGGTGGTGCTGCAGGTCGCGCTCACCTTCGGCTTGGCCGCCCTCTCGTGGCGCCTGATCGAAAATCCGATCCGGCAGCACGGCTTCATCGACGCGCTGCGCCGACCGGTCGCGAACACGAGTCTGTTCGCCACGTCGCCGCCGACGCCGACGCGTGGCGGACTCGTGCTCACCGCGGCGGCCGTCGTCGCGCTGACCTCCTGCAGCTTCATCGTGAAGCCGGACGACGGCCTGGGGTCCGATGCCATGGCCAGCGCCGACGGAGCACCGCTGCCACCGGCACAGGGCGATGGAGGTCGTGACCACAGCGCGCACAAGGCCGGCGGGAACAAGGCCAAGACCCACGCCGACGGAAACACAACCGACAACGCCGACGCAGACAGCACCGACGCCGGCGCCACCGAGAAGCCCGACGACACCGAGCAAACCGACCAGGACAGCTCCGCGACGTGGCAGACCTCCTGCGACTCGGTCGTCCACGTCGGCGACTCCACGTCGATCGGTTTGATGGACCCGGACTACGGTCTGCGGCCGGGCCAGCGGATCGACGCGCAGTACCGCAAGGTCGGGGTTGAGAACGTCGACACCGACATCCTCGGAGCCCGCTCGATCGTCGAGCACTACCACGACCAGCCCAACGCGCAGGAGGCCACCGCGAGCCGGATGGACGACGGCTACGACGGCTGCTGGGTCTTCGCGATGGGCACCAACGAGGTCGCGAACCAGGCCGTCGGTGGCGTCGTACCGCTGGACGAGCGCATCGACCTGCTGACGAACGAGATCGACGGCCAGCCCGCCATGTGGCTCACCGTCAAGTCCCTGCTCTCCTCGGGCCCGTGGTCGAACGACGAGATGGCGAAGTGGAACGACGCACTACGCGCCGCCTGCGACCGATACCCCAACCTCCGGGTGTACGACTGGGCGTCCGAGGTCCACGACGAGTGGTACATCCCGGACGGCATCCACTTCACGACGAACGGCTACGCCCAGCGCGCCAAGCGAACCGCCCGGGCACTCGCCGTCGCCTACCCGTTCGAGGGCTCGTCCGACGACTGCTTCGTCAGTTCATCCTGACGTCCGCGCTACCGTTCAGGCGGGACCCATCGCCAAGGAGCACACCATGGCGCGACGACCGTTCGGCGTGACCCTGCTCGTCGTCCTCATCGTCATCAACGGACTCATCGCGCTGGTCGGGGGACTGGTCCTGGCGTTCCAGCACGACGACCGCGACGTCATCCGCCAGACCTCGATGTCCAGCCACGGTCTGCTCGTGTACGGGATCGCGCTGGCCGTCATCGGCGCGATCTACCTCCTGATCGCCCGCGGACTCGCCGCCGGCGGAGGCATCTCGCGTTTCCTCGTCGGGGCCTTCAGCCTGCTCAACCTGATCGGCGGGATCTACGTGGCGATCGAGGAGGACGGCCGGCTCCAGTCGCAGGCGATCGTGAGCGCCATCATCAGCGGAGTCGTCCTGATCCTGCTGTACTCACCACGCGCGAACGCGTTCTTCCGGACCCACTGACCCGCGTCGTACGGCGCCGATCAGCACGAGTCGATCGCGTCGACGACGAAGTCCTCTACCTCGTCATGACGCTGCACCAGACCGATGCTGTGATCGTCGGTGTCGACCGGAAGAAGCTGCGGCGGCGGCACGCCCTGCTCGTCGGCCCGGGACCGGATCAGGTCGACGTTCGCGACGATGTCCCGGTTCTGCTGCTCCCAGGTCACCCAGATGTTGTCCGGCAGGGGTGTCATGCCGGTGCCGTCGAGGACGCCGTGAGAGTCGCTCGCGAGCAGGACTGGCGAGATGGCGATCAGCGCGCAGGGCGTCGGCAGCCGATCGAGTGCATTGAACGTCACCGAGTTGCCCATCGACGACCCGACGACCGCCACGTCGGACGCCCCGCGTTTCCGGAGCAGCGCGACCGCGCTGGCCAGGTCGGCCGGCTCCTCGGAGAGGTCCTCCTCTCCTGGTGAGCTGCCCTGCCCACGCCGGTCGAACAGCAGCACACGAGCGCCGGTCGCCTCGGCGACGTCAGCGGCCCAAGGCAGCCACTCGCAGATGGTCTGGCCGGCCCCCTGTCGCAGCACCACGCCGACCCTGGCATCGGCCGGACCGACCAGGGCGGCGCCGAGGGTCGTGCCGTCGACTCGGGGCAGCGTCACCCGCTCCGCGCCGGCCGGGACGTCATCGCACTGCTCGCTCAGCGGCATGTCCGGGTCGTACGTGGGCGGCTCACCGAACTGCCGCCATCCGACGACGCCGAGCAGCACGACAGCACCGGCGACCGCGACCAGGCCCACCACGACGCGGTTGTTCACGATGGACAGCATGCCGCAGCGGCGCCCGCGCTCGTGTCACGGGCAGTCAGCCGCGAGACAGTCAGCCGAGGATCTTCGCCTTCTGCGCGGCGAACTCCTCCTCGGTCAGAATGCCCTGGTTCTTCAGGTCGGCCAGGTCCTTGAGCTGCTGGACCGGGTCGGCAGCGGGCGCCGCCTGTGGTGCTGGCGCGGCGTACTGCTGCGGCTGCGTCTGCTGGTAGGCGGCCTCCCGCTCGGCGTAGATCTGCGCGTCACGGTCGGCGTACTTCTCCGCCTGCCGCCGCTGCACCCGGCCGCTCACCGCCGTCGCGGTGCCGGCCACGACGGCCGTACGCGCGACCCCTCGCAATAGTCCAGGCATCCTCGTCCTCCTCAGGTGGTCGCTTCGAGTGCGTCGAGTGTGTCCATGATGTCGCCGGCTGGAATCCGCATGCTGGCGACGACCTCGCCACCATTCTTGCGCGCGGCCGCGACGAACGGGATGGCCCAGGTGTTCTCGTAGACGATCAGGGCGGCGACCGTGTTTGGCTCCAGCGCGCCGGCCGCCTCCGCGACGTCGTCGTCACCCAGCAGACCGGACCGGGCCCCGGAGAAGTACGAGAACCCCATCGAGTCCTCATCCATCTCGAGCACCTCGACGTTGCCGTCCAGGTCCTTGCTGACCACCATCAGGTCGTACAGCCGGACGGTGCCCGCCTCGACCAGATCGATCAGGGCCTGTGCCGCCTCACCCGTGAGCCGATCGCGCGGGAACTCGAGCAGTAGGAAGTCGATCGGTCCATGGACGTCGGTGCTTGTGTTCATCTCGCTCCCTCGGACGTACTGTTCATGCCGATCTGACCCGTCCGCGGGCACCCGGATCGGCTCGACTCCCACGATGCGCAGATGCGAGGTGCCACGGCATCATCCGCAGCGGGTGACCTGGGTGCGATCCGGCCATCCCCGTTCCGCTGAGGGTAGGCAAATCCCGAGACACGCCGGCGTGTTTCGGAATTTGGCTACCGCCAGCGGACAGGCGAGTCCGCAGGCCGCATGGCGAGAGCTTGACATGGCGCAGTCCCGCCAGCCCGGTCCGTTGACCCGTGCCGCGCAGTCTCCCTACGTTCCTGACGTCCGCAACGGGAGGCCCGCCCCGGGGAGGCTGCATGCACACCAAGCCCACCGCCCGCACGCTCCTCGTTGGAGCCCTCACCGTCGCCCTCGTCGGGCTGACCGGTCCGAGCGTGAACGCCGGCGCGAGCGAATCCACCGGCGAGCCGGCCGCGACCCTGCCAGAGCAACTCGCGCAGCCGCCGGGTCACGTCGTCACGCTAATCACCGGTGACCGATTGAGCGTGCTCGGCTCGGGACGACAGGCTCAGATCACGGTGCTCGACACGGCATCGGGGACGACGGCCTACAGCCTCGCCCGCACCCGCGACGCGGTCTACGTGATCCCCGACCAGGCGCTCCCGCTGCTCGCCACGCATCGGGTTGACCAGCGGCTGTTCGACGTCACCGGGCTGATCCGGCAGGGCTACGACGACGCTCAGTCCGACGCGCTGCCAGTGATCGTCGACTACGCCACGGCCAGCGCGGCCGCCAGGGCCGAACCCGCCGCAGCCGACCAGACCGAGACGATCTCGTCGCTCGACGCCGACGCGTTCGACGTCAGCAAGGACGACGCCACCGACTTCTGGAGCGACCTGGTCGCCCGGCCCGGCGCCCGTGCCCTCGACGCGAGCGCGACCAAGGTCTGGCTAGATGCCCAGGTCTACGCGAGCCTCGACCGCAGCGCCGCCCAGATCGGCGCACCGGCCGCCTGGGCCCGCGGCCTCGACGGTACGGGTGTCGATGTGGCCGTCCTCGATACCGGCATCGACGCCACCCACCCGGACCTGGCGAACCGGGTAGTCGCGGCCGAGAACTTCACCGAGGAGGCGGACACCGACGACTACGTCGGCCACGGCACTCACGTCGCGTCGATCGTGGCCGGGACCGGCGCCGCGTCGAACGGCCTCTACCGCGGCGTCGCTCCGGGCGCGCATCTGCTCAACGGCAAGGTCATGCAGCTGACGTTCACCGGGCCCGGCATCCCAACGGGCGCCGGCCAGGAGTCGTGGATCCTCGCCGGCATGGACTGGGCCGTCCAGCAGGGCGCCGACATCGTCAACATGAGCCTCGGCAACAACTACCCCGACGGCAACGATCCGCTCAGCCGCGCCGTCGACACCCTGACCGCCAAGACCGACACGCTGTTCGTCGTGGCCGCCGGCAACACCGGGCCGGACCACTACTCGGTCGGCGGACCGGGTACGGCCGATCTCGCACTCACCGTCGGCAGTGTCGACCGGGACGGATCGATCAGCTCGTTCTCCAGTCGCGGTCCGCTGCTGATCGACGGCGCGGTCAAGCCCGATGTGACCGGCCCCGGCCAGGACATCGTCGCCGCGCGTGCGGCCCATGGTCGGATCGGCCGCCGGGTCGGCACGTCGTACACCACGCTGTCCGGCACATCGATGGCCACGCCGCACGTCGCGGGCGCGGCGGCGCTGCTGCTCCAGCAGCATCCGGACTGGTCCGCGGCACAGCTGCGCGCCGCCCTGACCTCGACGGCGAACTACGACTCGACCGCGACCGTCTTCGACCAAGGCGGTGGGCTCGTCGACCTCGACCGGGCCACCCGCCAGACGGTCGACTCCGACACCGGTGTGGTGAGCTTCGGCTACTTCGCGGCCGGCGAATCTCCCCGGCAACGCTCGCGGACGATCACGTACCGCAACACCGGCGACTCCCCTGTCGCGCTGGATCTCACGACCGAGATCTCACACCAAAGCGGTGAGCCGGCGGCGCCGGGCGCGCTGTCGGTGACACCGGCGGAGCTCACCATCCCGGCCGGCGGCATCGGCCAAGCGACGATCCAGGTGGATGCATCGGACCGGGCGGCGGGCGCCTACGGCGGTCGCGTCATCGCCTCCGGTGCCGACGACCTACGGCTCCAAACGCCGGTTGGGTTCTACGTCCAGGGCTCCGAGGTGCAGCTCACGTTCCGCGCCCTCGACCGCCACGGCGATCCGGCGCCGGCGTTCCTGATCCTGCGCAGTCCACGCGCACCCGGCTCGCTCCTACCGGTCGCGGTTCCGAGCGGTGGTACGACGACGGTCCGGCTCGACCCGGGTGACTACTCGTACCTCGGCTATGTCCCGACGCCAGATGTGTCCGGACGCTACGACGGCCAGCTCACCGTGGTCGCCGATCCCGAGCTCGAGGCGGCGCAGCCGAACCACACGATCACCCTCGACGCTCGTCAGGCCCAGCCGCTCGACGTCCGGGTGCCACGGGACGTCGACGCCAACGGCATGTCCGTCGGACTCCAGATCGAGCGTCCCGAGCTCGGCGACTTCCAGATCGAGGACACGATGGTCTTCGCACGGGGCGCCACGAACGGCTCGGTCCCGGCGGTTCCGATGTCGGTGCTGCCGTTCGAGCCGCCGGAGCGCGGTCACGGCAACATCGACAGCTACTGGAGCCTGGTGTCGCCGCGAGCTCGCGCCGCGGTCATCGATCCGAGTCACTACGACCTGCCGGTCTCACTGATGGACGGCTCCGCCCGGATCGACTCGCGGCAGACGCTGCCGCTCGTCGACCTCGGCGACGGTTCGCCCGAGGCGTACGACGGCGTAGACGTCACCGGCAAGCTCGTGCTGGTCCGCGAGACCGACGTCATCCGGTTCGGGGACCAGGCCGCAACCGCGCAGGAGCACGGCGCCGCTGCGCTGCTCGTGTCGTCCTCCCAGCCGGGCATGTTCCTGGGTGGCGACGCCTTCTCGGACATCCCGGTGCTCGCCACGAGCCAGTCGGCTGGTGACCGGCTGCGGGCCGATCTTGCCCGACGGACGGTCCGGGTCGAACTGTCGGGATCGCCGGCCGCGACGTACCTCTACGATCTCGCCTTCCGCGAGCGCGACCGGCTCCGCAGCAGCACGATCTATCACCCGGACGACCTCGCCCGGGTGCAGGTCGACTTCCACGCCACCGTCGACCAGGAGGATCCGCAGCGGTTCTGGGGGCTTCGCTTCCCCGACTGGGGCGAGGTCTGCGGCTACTGCGGCAGCGTCGCCCGCGAGGGCGAGGACTTCCACGACGGCCGGACCCGGATCGACTACCTGACGCCGGGCGTGCGCTGGTCGGATTACCTCCTTCAGGACTCCTGGCTGGAGTGGCGAGCGGTCCGCAGCTACGAAACCGGGTCCTCGGAGACCTCGTGGGGTCGAGCGCCGGTGGCGCCGGGCGTCCCGATCGATTCGGGCCGGGTGTCCAAGCGGGTCGGCGACACCCTGCAGCTGCGGCTGGCCGGGTACACCGACGGCGATCCCTCGCACGTCCTGGACCTCTGGAACGGCTGGTTCCACGGCTCCGCGACCGTGTCCCGGGACGGTACGGCGCTCGGCGACTGCGTTGAGACGTACGCCTTGAGCTGCGACATCGACGTCCCGGCCGACTCAGAGACGTACACGCTGACCGCCGACCTGCCGGCTCCGACGTTCTCGAAGGCGGTCCAGGACTCGACGACGACGTGGACCTTCCACTCCGCGCCGGACGAGACGGTCCTGCCGCTGCTCGACATCGACTACGGGCTGCCGGTGAGCCTGCAGAACACGCTGCCGGCCGACAGTCGTACGCAACTCGGTCTGGACGTTCGCCGCCAGCCCGGCTCGGCCGGCGGTCCGATCACGTCGGTCCAGGTCGAGCAGAGCTTCGACGACGGCACGACCTGGCATCCGGTTCGGGTGATCCGGCTCGGCAACGGCAGCTACACCACCTGGCTGTCGCAGCCCGAGCTCGCTGACACCAACGGCTACGGCTCGCTCCGCGTCACGGCGACCGACGCCGCCGGCAACCAGATCGAGCAGGAGGTGCGCCGCGCGTACGCCCTCGTCGACTAGGGCGGCTCGGCCACCCCGAGCAGATGGTCGTGGCCGACCCGATAGCCGGCCTGGAAGCGGGTGTGCGCGTCGACCGACTCGAAGACGTCGCTGAGGCGGCGCTGGAGGGTACGCATGCTCATGCCGAGCTGACGAGCGACAGTCGCGTCCTTGAGACCGGCCGACAGCAGCGCCAGGATCTCGCTGTCGGCCGCGTCTCCGGACGAGCCGTCGGCGGCTGTCCGAAGCGGCGATGCGGTTCGCCACAACATCTCGAACGGGGACACCAGGGCGTTCAGGAGCGCAGACTCGTGGACGATGACGGCGCTCTCGACCGCGTCCGGACTCGCCGAGGTCAGCGGCAGCATCGCGCGGGTCGAGTCGACGATGACGAGCTTCAGCGGCACCCGGCCGACCCGGGCCTCCTCGCCCTCGGCGACCAGTCGCCGGGTCCAGTCCAGCAGGCTCTCGGTCTCGAACGCAGTGACGTCGTAGATGCTTCGCGCCTGTACGCCACGACCGAATGCCTGATCCTGCGTCACCGGCGCCTTGGTGAGGTCGGTGGCGAACGGCGGCTGTACAAGCGCCATGACCTCCTCCCGCGCCGACAGGTTGAGTTGGAGGAAGCTGTGTCCGACCGCCTCACGACCCGTGACGACCTCGAGGAGTTCCTCTGGGGCGGTCGCCGCGCTCTGCTTCATCTCCCCCGCGAGCACGTCGGCGGCGGCCCGAGCCCTCGCGATCTCCTCCTGCCGACGACCGGCCAGCGCGTCGACCGCGACATGCGGCGAGGTCGCCACGAGGCGCAGCCGCGGGCCGGTCAGCCGGCTGACCAGGCCCAGCCCTTCAAGGCGGGGTACGGCGCGCCGCAGGGTTCCCTCTGACATCCGGGCCGCGTCGGCCAACGCGGGCAGCTCGATCGGTCCGGAGCGCAGCAGAGCGCGGTAGACCGTCTCGTCGTTGGGCGACACCCCGAGCGCCGCGAGGAACGGTTCGGACGGTACGGATTCCGTTTCGCGACTCGACATGCGGCTGAGCATAGGGAGCTACTCGTAGCCTGATGCCGTGCGTCCGGTCGTCGTGATGGGGATCGCCGGCTCCGGCAAGTCGACCGTCGGAGCTGCGTTGGCGCGTCGGCTCGGGGTGCCGTACGCGGAGGCCGACGACTTCCACAGCGCGGCCAACGTGGCGAAGATGTCGGCCGGCCATCCGCTGACCGATGCCGATCGAGACCCGTGGCTGCACGCGATCGCCGGCTGGCTCAGCGCGCACGACCAGGCCGGCGGCGTCGTGAGCTGCTCCGCCCTGCGACGGCGATATCGCGACCTCCTCCGCGCCGGTGCGCCGGACGTGACGTTCGTACACCTCGACGGCGATCCGAAGGTCGCGAGGCGACGGGTCGCCGGCCGCCAGCACCACTTCATGCCGGCCGAGCTGGTCGCGTTCCAGAGCGCGACGCTCGAACTGCTCGCCCCTGACGAGCACGGCATCGTCGTCGACTTCGACACCCCGGTCGATGCCCTCGTGACCTCGATCGCGGAGCAGTTGGAGGCCTGATCCGCCGGCCGCTCGGGCTACCGGGCGTCGTCGAGGATGGTGAGCCCGGCGTCGTCGTTCGGCGGCTGGTCGTCGGACTGCTTCGTGGTCCCGGTGTCGAACGCGCTCAGGCCGAGGACGGCCCGCACCTTCTCGATCACCTGGTCGGTGAACAGTCCGGCCAGGCCACCGAGGGCGGCCGCGACGACCAGGGCGCCCGACGACCCACCCTCGATAGAGCTGATGTTGAAGAAGCCCGCGACGACGAGCATGTAGAACAGGATTCCGAGCCCGGCCGCCGACACCGGCCGCGTGACGTACCACCATAGGTACGCCTGCTCCAACGTGTCATGACCCGCTCGTGCGGCGAAGGTCAGCGTCATCACGGTCACGCTGCCGATCAGCGCCATCAGGGCCACCATCGCCACCAGCGTGGATGCGGCCGAGACGCTGAACTCCAGGCCGAGGAAGTGACTCGTGACCTCACCCGACTCGTTCGCCGACCAGGCCAACGACCAGATCCACGGCGCGACGGCGACCAGCAGTACGCCGAAGATCACCAGGTAGCAGCCGACCAGCCTGCGCTGGCGGGAGGTCATCGGCGCGTGGACCACCAGAGTCTCGGACATGGCGCCTCCTCGGCTCAGAACACCATTGGATCACGCCGGAGGGGCGGGCCAGCAGGGTCGATGAGCCCACTTAGGACCGTCCTGAAGCAGGACAAACGGCGCAACCCCGCATCCTGACAGCGTTGCCGCGTATCTCGGGCATCGATCGGCCCCTCCTCCGGAGGAGAAGGCGAACCTGGCGCCGTCACTGGACCGCCGGGGAGTCGGCGTCGTGCCCGAATCTGTCACCCTCTGTGATGGCATCGCAGCGAGCAGTACCGGCACCAGCGGCCCACCGCCCGTAACGTTGCGCGCAGTGGCGACGTCCTAACGAACGGTGCAAGACTTCAAGTCGAGCGCGGCAAACTCAATCCGCGTGAGTACGAAGTTACAGCCACCCACTGCGTGGCACGCCTACCGCACCGTGGCACGCCAAGTCAGCAGAGGGAATCAAATGACTCGCCTCGCCACTATTGACACACCCCTGCTCACCACTGCGGACGCCGACGTTTTCACCTACGAGTGGGCCACTTCGAACGACGGCGGCACCCACTGGGAGCGGCACGACGGCGGCACCCACTGGGAGCGGCACGACGGCGGCACCCACTGGGAGCGGCACGACGGCGGCACCCACTGGGAACGGTATGACGGCACCCACTGGGAACGCCACGACGGCACCCACTGGGAACGCCACGACGGCGGCACCCACTGGGAACGGTATGACGGCACCCACTGGGAACGGCACGACGGCGGCACCCACTGGGAA
>Ga0081455_10000807_pt1 | contig 40308 bp, 35 predicted proteins | sample TabmetS3T2R1_FD_70207 | JGI IMG/M metagenome (GOLD analysis project Ga0081455, IMG submission 70207) | Tabebuia heterophylla rhizosphere microbial communities from the University of Puerto Rico - S3T2R1 | ecosystem: Host-associated > Plants > Roots > Rhizosphere ... | reverse complement strand
GTTTGGCGAGCCGAGAGAATTCAAAAGCCACCGACCGTGGCCGGTGGCTCGGCGTTTAGAGGCACAGATTCGCGGAGAGCCGGACCGTCGGCGGACAACTCGTACTCGCGTTCGCCAGACGCTACGCGTGCGCGGGCTACGTTACGCGCGCGCGTTAGGCGTGGAGGAAGATGGGGCTACGTAAGTGTCCGGCGTCCCCGCGTTTGACACCGCGGTCAGTTGGGAATCCGGCCGTAACCTTTTGATGCAACACGTGCGCTTTTCCCCTCAGTTGGGAAAAAGCCGTCGCAAAATCAATGTCGCGCGAGGGACTCTGACTCCGTTAATCTAGGTTCGAATCCTAGTCCCCCAGCCAATTTATTTCAGGGCCTTTCGCCGCTAACATCGGCGGTCGCATTGAGAGTCTTTGGGCACCACGATTGGGCGCCATGAATACAGCAACCTAAACCGAAGGTAGTCAATTCTGATTGTCAATGCTGAATGCATATGCCGATCGAGTTTGTACTTTCACTACAGGAAGCTTTGGCCCGGGTGCCTGAGGGAAGACGTCCCTCTGCCGATCGTTTGGAAATGGTTGCCAGTACTTTTCTCATTCCGCTGGAATACGAGAAGCTTGATGCTCTGAGTTGTCCCGCATGCGGCAGCCGCTTCTGGGATCCGATCTCGCAAGCTACGATCCCTCGAAGACCTGATCTGGATTGGCCTTTTCTCTGCCCCGGTGGAGACGAGCACCATCGTAGGTGCAAACACTGTGGTCACTCGATCGTCGTGAGATTTTGGTTCACCAATCAGCCACACTTGTCTTCGAAACCGGAGTAATCAGCATCAGCACGGGAGGAAGCGATGAGATGTCTCGTCTTCGCAGTGGCGCTTCTTTGCGCAGCAGCAATATCCGCGCGTGCGCAGGATGCGATTCCCGATCTCAAGGGCACGTGGTCGGGAAAGGGTAAGGCGATCGTCTTCGGCACCCATGCGCATCATCCCGGCTCGCAAACGACTGCCGATCCGCCGCGCGTGCGCGATATCGAGGCGACCCACACCGTGGAGGGACAAGACGGCCGCCTTGCCTGGGGCCGTTCCTCGTCCGCTGTCGCCGATACCAAGGAGCCGTTCACGTGGGCGATTGCAAGCGACAACAAGACCATCGTCGGTGCGGACATGGACGGCTATTTTCGCATCACCCTCATCTCGCCCGATCGGATGGAGAAGTGCTACACGCACAACGGCACTAGTCCGAGCCGGTCGGTCGTCGCCACCTGTTACATGATGGATCGTGTGAAACGATAAGTCATCGCGGCGCGATCCTGACTCCACATCGCTCAGCACACAGCGTGGCTTTGGTCCGCTTGCTCCGGCCTTGACCCTCTGCGTCGCCAGTACGGAGGCAGGTGCAGCCCTGATGCAGATGCGGTGTGATCCAGACTTGGCGCGAATAAAAATTGCTTGCCCGGACACGTCGTGCGGCGGAGCATAGCGGGTTTCCAGCCGGGACGAACCAAATGCCTCATTCGCTGCTCATCGAACACCGCGGGCCGGTCGCAGTGCTCACGCTGAATCGGCCCGAAAAACTCAACGCGCTCAACAATCAACTCATCAGTGCTCTCACGGCAGCACTGGACGAGATGGAGCTCGACCGTTCCGTGCGCGCGATCGTCGTCACCGGAGCGGGCCGCGCGTTCAGCGCCGGAGCGGACATTGCGGAATTCCAAGCGCATATGAAAGCGGGCCCCGCCGAGGCGATCGCAAATTTCATGCGGCCCGGCCATCGGCTGACCCGCCGCATCGAGGCGTATCCAAAACCGATCATCGCGGCGGTCAACGGGCTGGCGTTCGGCGGAGGTTGCGAGCTCGTGGAGTCAATACATCTCGCTTTCGCCGCAGACACCGCCGTCTTCTCAAAGGCGGAGGTCAATATCGGCATCATTCCGACGTTCGGCGGAACGCAACGGCTGCCACGACACGTCGGCCGTAAGGCAGCGGCGGAATTGATTCTCAGCGGACGGCAGTTCGACGCAAAGGAGGCGCTGGATCTCGGCCTCGTCAATCGGATTGTGACAGGCAGCGAACTCCTGAAAGAAGCGATCGCCCTTGCGGAGGAGCTCGCCCAAAAGCCACCGCTCACGCTCGCCGCAGCGCTCTGGGCCATCCATCGCGGCATGGATACGTCAATTGACGACGGGCTTGCCATCGAAGAGGCCGCCTTCGCGCGCATTGTGCCGACGAACGATGCCAATGAAGGCGTGGCGGCGTTCGTCGAGAAGCGTCGTCCCGAATATTCTGGAACTTAAGGACACGTTTCTCGCGCGCCTCAGGCGGTGGACTATTGGGCTTGTACCTTGGCGCACACTGCGACCAGCGGGCTGGTGGCCGCACGCCGCGGACAAGATACCGATCTCTCGTTGATGAGGGTCACCGCACTTCTGCCGGGGCCGCAATACGCCGTCACCAGCACCTCATCCTGGTTGCAGGCCGCGGTACAGGCCGCGGTCTCGCAGCTTGTGCGAATCACCCGCAGCGACCCCGTCGTCGCTGCCGCCGCGCCAGGCGGTCCGGGAGGGCCCGCCTCCCCTTTCGGACCCGGTGGGCCAGGCGGACCCGCCGGGCCCGGCGGACCTGGATCGCCCTTCTCGCCCGCTGGACCGGCGACGCCGGCTTCTCCTTTTGGTCCCGGGCTGCCCTGGCCACAGCTCGCCAATCCAAGGGCGAGCGCAATGAGAAGCGCCATCCGGTTTGTTGGCATGTTCTTGGATCTATGCATGACGGTGCTCGATCCGGCGGCGCGACCATGTGCTGTTACGCCCTGCAGCGCAAGGCGTGCCGTGCCTGCGCGATGGAGAGAGGCCCCGGCGAGGCTGTCACCGGGGCCAGCGCTCCCATGGGCTCTTTGGGGGGCAGTGGGGCCTTCCGGGAACGCCACAGGATTATGGTCCGGCGGGCGGTTTGGTTCCCGCCCCGTCGAGCCGACGTAATGCGCATCAAGCGCATAGCGCTCACGTCCCGCACGGAGGCCAAGCAGGTTTTCAGCAGCGTAGCTTCAGCAGCTAGCGGGAGGATGACCGAGTGATCAGCTCATCTCGACTGCCATGTCGGCGTCGAGCGCAAGCTCTTCGAAATACGGGAAGCCCAGTCCCGCACCCAGCAGCCGACGCCCGCGGCGCAGCGCGGCTCCGGCGGTGCGCGCGTCGAGCGCAGTGCGCGCAAGCGCAGGAAGCTGGCTGGGCTGGCGCATCACCGACCGCAACACCGCGATGACGTCCGCTGTGCCGTCGTGACGCAATCCGAACACCGCGGCCGGCGGCAGCAGGCTGTGAGCGGGATCGATGACTGCGCGGCAGGCGGCAAACGGAATGCGGTGGGCAGCGGCGATCCTGGCCGCCACGTGTGATTCGGTGTCGACGGCGACGGCGCCAGTTCGCAGATGGAGCTGGCGCTTTTCCACCGGTTCGCCGATCGGAGCATCCGCTCCGATGATCTCGGCGTGCACGGCACCGGGAAGCGCCTCGAGCAGCGCTCGGGCCCATCCGCGATCGGTTGGAAAGTGCCCCTGCTGCGTCCTGACGCCGGATGCAACGACCCAATCGCCCGCTGCGAGATCGGGCGCCAGTCCGCCGGCGATTCCGAAGCTGATGATTCCGGCAGCGCCGCGCTTGGCCGCCGCCTCGAGCGAGGCGACGAGCTGGGAGGCATGGTTGCAGATTACCGCAACGCCCGGACCAAGGGCGATGCGTGCCTCCAACGCAAGACAGGTGACTGCGACTACGTGCCCCCTAGTCGACATTCAACGCTCGTTCTGTTCGCGTAGCGCGCCCTGAATCGCCGGTAATCTTCCCCAGAAAGTGAAATTGGTCAACGGGCTTACCGGCCTGTGACCCCCACGTTTCCGTCACATTTCGCGCCGGACCGGCTGCCCTCTGTCAGGTCGTCGGTGTCCGCTCATCATCGAGCCGCATGCTTAAACGCGGCCGCCCTGCACAACGATTGCATTGTCGCAACGAACATGTCTGCAGAACGGACCGGGTACGAGAAGCCGGCGATATGACTCAATAGGCGCCACCGGCTACAATACCGAGGACGCAGGCGAGGCGCGCAAATCCACGGCACGCGGAGGAGCGCTCGCTGCGCGTACCTTCGCGTCTCACTCAAACACCGGCCGATTGCGCAATGCTCGCTTGAGCCGCGCCGATGCAAGTTGTTCCCCGAGAGGAGTAAGCACATGCCCACCTGGACGCCCGATCCAAGTTTTTATCCCTCCCCACGGCAAGCTGCGAAGGCGCCGCCCGAAACGCTCGCTTACGTGGCCGCCTTCGATCCGGACCGCAAATCCCCGGATCAGTTGGCGATCGTCGACGTCGATTCGAAATCGCCGTCGTATTCCAAGATCATCGGCCACGTGGCGGCGACGGAGGTTGGGGACGAATTTCACCATTTCGGCTGGAATGCGTGCTCCTCGTGCTTGTGCCCGAACGCCCCGCATCCGCATGTGGAGCGACGCTATCTCGTCGTGCCCGGTCTGCGCTCCTCGCGCATCTACATTCTCGACACCAAGCCCGACCCGCGTGCGCCGAAAATCGTGAAGGTGATCGAGCCGGCGGAGCTTGCCGAAAAGACCGGCTATACCCGGCCGCATACCGTGCACTGCGGACCTGGGGGCATCTATGTCGCTGCGCTGGGAAACAAGGACGGCAAAGCACCCGGCGGCGTGTTCGTCATGGATCAGGAGAGTTTCGAGCCGCTCGGCCGCTGGGAGGTCGACCGCGGGCCGCAGCAGCTCGGTTACGACGCATGGTGGCATCTCGGCTACGACACCATGGTCACCAGCGAGTGGGGCACGCCGGATACGTTCGAGAACGGCCTCGTTCCGGAAATTCTACTCGGCAGCAAATACGGCAGGCGCCTGCATTTCTGGGATTTCACCAAGCGCAAGCACCTGCAAACAATCGACTTCGGCGAAGAACATCAACTCGTGTTCGAGTTGAGGCCGGCGCACGACCCGACCAAAGCCTACGGCTTCGTCAATTGCGTGATCAGCTTGAAGGATCTGTCCTCGTCGATCTGGACCTGGTTCCGCGAGGGCGAAAAGTGGGCGGCAGAGAAAATCATCTCGATCCCGGCCGAACCGGCTGATCCGGACAACCTGCCGCCTGTGCTCAAGGGCTTCAAAGCGGTTCCGCCGCTCGTCACCGACATCGATCTGTCGATGGATGACCGCTTCCTCTACGTCGCGTGCTGGGGCACCGGCGACTTGCAGCAATATGACGTTTCGGATCCGTTCAATCCGAAGCTCACCGGAAAGGTGCGGATTGGAGGCATCGTGTCGCGCGCGACTCACCCGGGTGCGAAGAACGGCAAGCTCAATGGTGGACCGCAGATGGTGGAGGTCAGCCGCGACGGCCGGCGCGTTTACTTCACCAACTCGCTCTACGGCGCGATCGACCCGCAGTTCTATCCGGAAGGGATCGACGGCTGGATGGTCAAGCTCGACGCCACCCCTGCGGGAGGTCTCGCATTCGACCCGAAATTCTTCATCGACTGGCCGAAAGGACAGCGGCCGCATCAGGTTCGCCTGCAAGGGGGTGACTGCTCCTCGGATTCGTATTGTTATCCGTGAGACAGCCGAATCGATGATGGCCCGTCCGGCCGCGCGAGCACCGGCATGAGTATAGTGCCCACCGAGTTATGGCCGTGGTTGGGGCTCGCGGGGTTGGGCCTTTTTCACGGGCTCAATCCGGCGATGGGGTGGCTATTCGCTGTCGCGCTGGGCTTGCACCGCGGGAGCCAACGAATCGTGCTGCTGTCGCTCGTTCCGATCACGGTCGGGCATGCGGCGGCGGTTGCCGCGGTGCTGCTCGCGGTGCTGGCGCTCGGCCTGGTGCTCGACCACACGATCCTCCTGCGCCTGGCTGCGCTCGTGCTCATCGGCTGGGCGCTGTGGCACGCGCTCTATGGCCATCGCCGGCGGGTGCGGGTCGGGATGCAGACCGGCTTGATGGGCCTCGTGCTTTGGTCGTTTCTGATGGCGAGCGCGCATGGCGCCGGGTTGATGCTGATCCCGGCGCTGGCGCCGATCTGCGGCTCTGCGCCGGCGGCAACCGCCGCGACCTTCAGCACTCCCCTCGCGCTCGCGGCGCTTGCCGTTCATTCCGCCGTTATGCTTGCAACAATCGCGGCGGTTTCGCTGCTCGTCTACAACTGGACGGGCGTCGATTTTCTGCGACGCAGCTGGATCAATGTCGACTTGATCTGGGTCGCCGTGCTCGCCACGTGCGGCGTCGCTTTGCTATTCGCGTAATACACACTTTGATGTGTCAGTCCGAGACGCCGAGAACCCCGCGAGCACGGAATCCATAACCACTGTCGATGATTGTGGATGCCCCCCTTCGCCGCACCGCGCCTCGGCCGGAATGGCGGACTGTGGCTCTATTCCCGGGTGCCGCCGCGCCAGCGCGAGAATTGCAGCACGCGTTCGCCGTCCTCGCGCGTTGTGCCCCGCTCCAGAGCTTCCCTAATCGACTTCTCCAGAGCGGAGAGCTGGAACGGCTTGCGCAAAATCGCATACCGCGATTGCGCCGTGTGCACCACGTCGCTGTAGCCGCTGGTGAGGACGACGGGGATGTCCGGATAGTGATTGCCGATTTCCTGTGCCAGTGCGATGCCGTTCATGCCGCCGGGCATCACGACGTCGCTAAGCACGAGATCGATCTTCTCGCCGCGTTGCAGCCGGTTTAGCGCCTCGGTCGCGTTTTCCGCGCGGGTGGTCTGATAACCAAGCTGCTCGACGAGAGAAGCGGTAATCTCGGCCACTTCCGCGTTGTCCTCGACCACGAGAATGGTGCCCTGCCCGGATACGCCGGGTTGAGTGGGAGGCGCCTGTACTGCTGCGACCGGGATCGCCTGCTTGCGCGGCAGATAAATGGTGATGGTGGTCCCGCTGCCCACCATGCTGGTCGCAACTACAGTACCCCCCGATTGGTGAGAGAAGCCGTAGACCTGCGCCAATCCCAGGCCGGTGCCTTTGCCCAATGCCTTGGTCGTGAAGAACGGCTCGAAAATGCGCGGCAGAACATCCGGCGCGATGCCCACGCCGGTATCGGCCATCGCCAGCGCGACGAAATCTCCTTCGAGTTGGTCGACCCCATCGCTCTTCTTCAGGTTGACGTTGCGCGCCGACAACGTGATCGAACCCCCGCCGGGCATGGCATCGCGTGCATTGACCGCGACGTTGACCAGGGCCAGTTCGAGCTCCGCAATGTCCACCTCGACCGGCCACACGTCGGCCGGTATGTCGCATTTGAGCTCAACGTTTCCGCGTAACGAGCCGACGAGCATTTCGCGCACGCCTTCGACCCGTTCTTTGAGATCAGTAACTACGGGATTGAGCGGCTGGCGTCGCGAGAAGGCAAGCAGCTGGCGCGTCAAGCTCTCTCCGCGATTGGCGGCGGCGTGTACCGCGTCGATCGCCTGCAGATGCTTGGGATCGCTGAGCCGGCGGCGGAGAAGCTGTGCGTGACCGCTGACGATCGTCAACAGGTTGTTGAAGTCGTGGGCGATGCTGCCGGTGAGTTGGCCGAGCGCTTCCATCTTCTGGGATTGGGCGAGCTGCTCCTGCGCCCGCTCGAGCGAGGCCTGGGCTTCGCGTTTCTCGGTCATGTCGCGGGTAATGTTCACGAACCCGACCAGCGTGCCGACCTCGTCGCGGACCGCCTCGATCACGGCGCTCGCCCAGAACAGGCTCTTGTCACGCCGCACGCGCCAGCCCTCGACGACGCATTTGCCCTCATAGGCGGCGAGGTGGAGCGCCCGCGCCGGCTCGCCGCGCTGCTGCTCCTCCTCGGTGTAGAAGCGGCTGAAGTGTTCTCCGATGATCTCCGCCGCAGCATATTGGTGAATACGCTGCGCCCCCACGTTCCAGTTCGTGATGTAACCGCCGCGGTCGAGCATGAAGATCGCGTAGTCGGTGACGCCTTGAATCACCGTGCGAAAACGCCACTCGCTCTCCATCAGCGCCTCTTGCGCCTTACGCCGTTCGGCGATGTCCTGCTTGAGCGCGGCTTCGACCCGCTTGCGCTGCTCGATCTCGGTGTGCAGGACCTCTGTCGTGTGCTCGAGGCTGGCGGTGCGTTCTTCGAGCGACTTCTGCAGGTCCTCGCGCGCGCGCTTGAGATCTTCGTCGGCGCGGCGGCGCTCGGTGACGTCCTCCGCGACCACCATGAGGCGCCGCACGGCACCACTGGGATCGGCGATGGCCGAGACGTTGTTGCGCATCCACCGGCGCGAGCCGTCGAGCATCACATGCCGGCTCTCGAGCGCAAATCCTTCCCCCGTGCGGATCGCGTGCCGGATCAGATTGGCCAGGTGTGGCAGGTCGTCCGGATCGGTCAGATCCTGGATGTGCATCTGCAACAGGTCCGGGGCGGCACGGCGCACGACCCCGCAAAATCGATTGTTGACGAGGGTAAAGCGCCCCGTCGAATCGATTTGCGCGACGCCCACGACCGATTGGCTGAACATTGCGCGGAGAATCTGCTCCTGGTGGCGCAATTTGACTTCCGCACGCTTTCGCACCGAAACGTACGCGCTCAGGGCGAGACTCAGCACCGAGATGCTGACCATGAACACGGTCAGCAGCAAGAAGCCATCGTTGGAGGCCGCCGCCGCGAACGGTCCGTCGCCCGTCAACGCTCCCCAGGTGGCAAAGCACGAGAGAACGAGGACGGTGGTCGCGGTGTCCCGCTCTCCGCAGCGAAGCGCTGCCCACAGCAGCGGCAGCGCCGCCAGAAAGGTCAGCGCGCTCCTGAGCGCGCTCTGCTCGAATAACGGACTAAAGGCGATCAGTCCCACGAGGATCGCCGCCACAATGGCGAGGCTCGAGGACAACGCGCTGTCCACATCGAAGGCGCGGAAGCTGCCGGTCGCCCAAAGCACCGCGGCCGGCGCGAGGACGAAGACGCCAGCGGCGTCGCGCAGCCACCATGCAGCGCCCCAGGCGCCGAGGCTATCCCAGTCGAGGTATCCCGCGAGGTAAAAGCTGCCGGCGCCGACGAGCGCGGCGATCAACGTGCTTGCGAGCGCGACGAGGGCAAATTTTGCAACCCCGGTCGGGGTATCGAACGTCCTGCGCCCCTGGGACCAGACTTTGATCAAGAAGCCGCCGATGAGAGCCTCAATGGTGCTCGCGCTCGCGACGCACGCAGGCGAGACCCAATCCGCAGCGTTCGCATCGGGAATCTCGGTGGGTATCCCCGCGGCAAATGCGGCCGCAAGAATGGCCGGCCAAACGCGCAGGCCGCAGACGAGGACGGCGGCCAAGCCAAATCCGGCAGGTGCCCAGATGGGAACGGCGCTCGTATAGATCGAGGCGAGCGTCAGGACCGCTTTCGCCAAAACAAAATAGCCGGCGCCGACGATGATCAGCTGGGCGAGATATTTCGCCACGCTGCGCGGTTGCAGCGCGGTCGCGAATTTTGAACCCGAGAAACGAGTCACGGCATGCCCCCTCGCCGCGCCGTTCTAATGCTACCTTTCCCCCTTAATGCGCGCTGGCGTGTTCTCCCGGACTTATGATCAACGGAACTGCGGCGGAACTCGGGCCGCGGACGGGCGAAAAGCACCCGAACAAATTTCGATCATCGCTCAGAAATCGTGCACAGCGCCGCTCACATGGCGCTGCGCAATGATTCGCCGACCGGCAGCGGCGGCCGCGGCAGATCGCCGAAAAGTCTATCGTTTTCGGGCAAGAACCACGACGGGACTTGCTTGAGCCTGGCGAGAAGCGGCCGCCCCTCGTCGCCATTCCATGTCGCCGATTCGTCGCGGTTCGCTGCTGCCGGGACGCTTTGTGCTGCCGGCCTGGGCGCAGGATTGGCCGCAACAATCGGTGGCTGGATCGCGAGCGGCTCTCCGCCGCGGCGCTTCGGCTCCGCGCTCGAGCCCGGTTCCGACGTCTGCGTGCGGCGCGCTGCCGTCACGGGCGCGGGCTTCGCCGGCTTCGGGGCCGAGGCGCTCGACGCGACGCCCGCACGTTCCGGCTGCGTTTCGTTATCGCTCTGTGTGATGGCGACGACGCGCGACTCGCGGGCCGCGCTCTCCATCGTCGCGGGCGAGATTTGGACGACCGCGGTTGCGGGCCCCCTCTCGATTTGCCCCAGGAAATAGGCGCAGAGCGCGCTCGCCAACCCTGCCCCCGCCACCTCGATGAATTTCATCGCGAACCTCGACATGAAGGTGAATTTCACGGCGCGCCTCCCGATTTCAAACGCTTGATTGATTTTCAAACATTCGTTTGAGACATCTTCAGGGCGGGAAGGAAGGCCAAGCGTGGCAAATCGAGGGAAAACCAGCGCCGCTGCCGCACGTTGCCACCGAGCGGCCGCGGCGCGGCGGCGAGAAAGCATGTTCGCCTAAGCACTTGCCTGCCGCTGCCAGACAAGCATCGCGTGCGGGCGCTCCATGGCGGCTGCTGCCGTGGCGCTTAAGGCCGCGCCTTCGTCGGCAGCCGACTGAGCCCGTTTGCTGCCCAAGCGGTGATGGTCTCGGCAAGCCTGTCCACGAAGCGTTCGTCGACCTTGAGCCGCAGCGGTGGGTGGGCCAACTGCTCGGCGTTGCGTACGAAGATGTTACATTGCCCGAACAGCCACAACGCGGCGACGACCGCCTGCCTGTCGGTCGCGTTGTCCGGCAGGAAGCGACGAGCCAACTCGGTCGCGGCGGCGAAGAAAGGCGCCGCCTCGCCAGCCATAAATTTGCGAAAAACCGCGCTCGGCTTGAGCGTTTCCCAGCCGAAGACGCGCACGTAGTCGCTGAGCTCATCGCGCGCGGTCATGGGCCGCAGCTGCCGGCGCACGAATTGCCGCAATTGCGCTTCGCGCGACAGCTTTCCGGCCCTTTGCGGCACGTCCTCGCTCATGAGAGCCCGCAGGGCCGTCTCCAGCACGGCGCGATAAAGCGCTTCCTTACTGCCGAAATGGTAATTGATCGCGGCCTGATTGACCTCAGCGTCGGCGACAATGGTGCGGACGCTGGCGCCCTCGTAGCCATCGCGCGCGAAGGCGCGCGACGCCGCCTTGATGATTTTCTCCCGGGTGGCCTGTGAGACTCGGGTCACTTTTGCTGGTCGCGGCATGCATGGTTCCAAATTCAAACGGTCGTTTGAACATAGCCTGAGCCGATGACCGCGACAAGATCACGCTCACACACACAGTCTCGCGAGCGGGAAAGGGAGACGCTCACGAACGACGAGGTTTAGCCGGCATGTTGGATTCACAGGTTCGTGTCATCGCCGATAAGCAAGTCGCGCAGATTACCGCCGACAGGAAAGCATACCCTCGATATTGTTCAAACCACGTCAGAGAACCAGCCTTATGATACGCACTTGCATATATCTCTGCACCGATCATCTGCAGTGCGAGAATCAGTGCCTGAAACGAATCGCACCGCCCGCGAAATGCGACCTTTTCTGACTTGGCCAGTCGATTTCATATCGGCAGATCCACATGCCTTCATCGATTTCTGGCTGGAACAGACGAACCGATACTTCTGTGTCGCCTGACCGGCCAGTTATGATGAGGCGTCGATAAGCTATTAACACGGCTGCACCTCTTGGAGTCCTGCTCCAAAACGATGCCATTAATTTTCCTGTCTTGCGAGCCGTGGCGCTTGTCCTGACGTGCAGGACAAGTACGGGGCGGCGGCGCGGCTGTGATCGCAAAGACCAAAGCCCATGGTCAGCTGCGGCTAGTCACACCGTGCGGCAGCCCGTCGTCATCCAACCTCTTTAGGCCGCCTCTGCGGGTTTAGTAATTGAGCGGTGGTATTTGTAACTGCCCCGCTTTGAGCGACGTGACTTTCTCAGAGGCACCGGTTTAACATCTCGGTTGCAAGGACTCGGTCGCAAGCTGACGCTCAAATAGCAGTTCGAAGCGCCTTGACGGTAATCCATGTACGTGGTCGTTCACAGCAAGAGCGGGGCGATCTTCGGGTTCGGGCTGACCCCCGAAAAGGCGATGGATCACTTTCTCTGCGGTCTGTTGTCCTATGACGGACCTCGCCTCGACACCCGCCGTTGTTCGCCGGCTCTCTACCGCCGGCTTCAAGCTCTGGACCGCGAGGGTCAGTTTTTTATCGACTGTCGGATCAACCGCAAGGGCGTTGCTGTCTGCCCAAATGGCATGTCTCGAGTCACTCATCGTCGTAAAGGTTGATCTGTCGATCCCGGAGAACATCCTCCGTCCATTTGGGAGGCCAGACTCTTCGTAGTCGATTATCCAGGGGTCGCGGCGCTCGCCTGCAAGCTCGCGAGCAGATCGCTCGATCCCTGGACCGCCACGCGCTGATGATAGAAGCGCAGCCCATAAAGGCCGCCCAGCTCCTCGCCCGCTCCCGCGCGGCCCGGCCCGCCATGATTGCATTGCGGCATGACGATGCCGTGGCCGGTATGGGCGGTTGCGATGGCGGGATCGACGGCAAGAACGCGGCCGTGGCTCGGCGCGATCTCGCTCACGATCCGGGCAAGCAAGTCCTTGTCCTCGCCGTAGACTGATGCAACGAGGGAGCCGCCTCCGCGTGCGATCAGGCCGGCGGCATCCTGCTCGTCGCGATACGGCACGATGGTCGCCGCCGGCCCGAACACCTCGACCTCGTGCACCGCTCGAGCGGCACCCGCGTCGTTGAGCTTGAGCAAGGTCGGCGCGACGAATGCCGATTTCTTCTTGTCGATGCCGTCGAGCGTCGGAGCCTCGGCGCCGCCACAGACGATCGCGGCCTCGGAGGCCAAGCGGCGGATGCCGTCGAGCGCGGCCGCCTGCTGCGCCCGCGTCACCAGCGGCCCCATCCGCGTATCTGCCTGCCGCGGGTCGCCGACCTTCGTAGCCTTGAGCTTCTCCGCCAGCGCATCGGCAACCGCGTCGGCCTTCTCCGCCGGCACGACAATGCGCCGGATCGCGGTACATTTCTGCCCGGCCTTGATCGTCATCTCGCGCACGATCTCGCGCACGAAGGCGTCAAAAGCAGCGCCTCCGGAGGCGGCATCCGGCGCCAGCAGCGCCGCGTTGATGCTGTCGGCCTCGATGTTCACCGGCACATTCTTGGCGATCACATTGCGATGACCGCGTACGCGTGCGGCGGTATCGGCTGAGCCGGTAAAGGCGATGAGGTCATCGGCAGTGAGCGCGTCGAGGAGCTGGCCGGCGCTGCCGCAGAGAAGACTGAGCGCGCCGTCGGGCAGGACCTTGGCGCCGATCACGTCCTTCACCATGGCATGCGCCAAGAGCGCGGTCGCGGAGGCGGGCTTGGCGAGGACCGGCACGCCGGCGAGAAGCGATACCGCAGCTTTTTCCCAGAGGCCCCAACTCGGGAAATTGAACGCGTTGATGTGCACGGCGACGCCGCGGCGCGGCACCATCAGGTGAATGGCCTGATAGTTCTCCGCCTTGGCGAGCCGCACGGGCTTTTCATCGAGCAGCGTACGCGCGTCGCCGAGCCCGGCGCCGAGACGGGCGTAGTATTTGAGCGTACCGATGCCGCCATCGATGTCGATCGCCGCGTCCGTCTTGGTGTTGCCGGAATTGGCGATGGCGATCGCTTCATACCGTGCGCGGTTCGCGGTGAGCACGTCGGCGACGGCACCGATGAGCTTGGCTCGCTCGGCATAGCTCAAGCCACGCAGGCCGCGCTGGCCTTCTCCGCGCGCGAATTCGAGCGCAGCCTCGAGATCGAGCCCTTTTGCCGAAACGGTCGCGAGCTCATCGCCGGTGACGGGATCAACGAGGGCGGTCTCGATCCCCTCCCCGCGCTGCCAACGACCGGAGAGATAGCCGTCGAGATTTTCGGGCGTTGCACTCATGACTCGCTCCCTTGGGGCGCGCGGCCGCCTCGGCGCTACGGTTTCTTGCGGGCGTGCGCATGCTCGGGCTTGCTGAGCATGTGACCACAACCGGCCTTGTTCGCCCAGTATTCCCAAGCCCGCCAGGTTTCCGTCGAATAGGGACTATAGCCGCGATTGCGGGCATCGATCTCGCCTTGCCGCAGATAGGTGACCTCGCCACCCAATTGCTTGGCGCGCAGCAGCGCGCGCGCGTTGCGCGGCAGATAGACCGACATCCGCACCACCTCGATGAGCGAGCGCGCGGCCGAAGCAAAGCCGTGGCCCCGCATCAACGCGACGTTGTTGTCGGCGAGACATTTGGCCAGATCGCGGCCCTGCTCCATGTTGGTGACGAGCAGATTGGTATCGCCGAACTTGTCGGCGATGTCCCACACCGGGACGTTGGCGCCGATGAAGCTGCCGGAATGAATGACCGGGCGCAGCGGGGTCGCCTGCGCGATCCCGAACGGCAGAATGTCCTCCGCGTGCGCGTGGACGACCGACTGCACGTCTGGCCGCGCCTCGTAGATGGCCGCGTGAATGAACCGTTCGAGATAGAGTGCGCGCGTCTCGTTGCGCACCGGCTGCCCGTCAAGCCCTAATTCGACGATGTCCTCGGGCTCAACCAGCTCGGGCGCGATGGAGCGGGCGAGAAAAAAATGCTTTGGATTGTCGGGATGGCGAATGCTGATATGGCCGTATGCATCCACGACCTCCTCGCGTGCAAGGATGCGATTGGCGATGACGAGATCGCGAATGACCGTGTCGAGATTGCTCATGGTTGACCCCGGGATGACGCCACCATCTGGTGAGGACGACGTGGCGACTGGCCTAGTAGGTTGGGACGAAGAGATCATCCACCGCAACGGGCGCGGCGATCAACGACTGATCGGTCAGATAGGTCACGAAGGCTTCCAGCGTGGGCCGGTTTGGCTCGAGGCCGTAAGGCCACGGGTCGCCGTCGAAGACTTCGTAGATCTCGTCGATATCGCGCATCAGAAACGGCGTCATGTAACGTAGCGCGCGCAGGTTGAACATTTTCCCGAGCGCGATCTTTTTCGACTCGCAAAACGCGTTGTACAGGCTGCTGGCGATGAAGGGATATCGTTCATAAAGCTGCTTGCGGATCGCAACCAGATGCATGATCGGGTAGATCTTCGTGCGCCGGTAGAACTCCTTTTCGAGCTCGACGTAATTCGGGAATAGCCGGACGATATCCGGGTTGCTGCGGATCGCCTCCGGCAGGCTCGTGCCGAGCGTCGCATCGACTTCGCGCGCCTCGATGAGGTCGCTCAGCGATTTGTTCGACGTGTTTTGCTCGACCGGAATGGGCTTGAGCAGCGGCAGCACGGTCGGGCTGCCGTGCGCGCCGCCGGTATTCATGGCGCCCTGAACCCAGTGAATTTTCCGCAGATCGACCCCGTATTCGTGCTGCAGCAGGCCGTTGATGTAGATGGCTGCAGTCATGGTCAGCAAAGGCACCCCCACGCGTTTGCCCTCGAGGTCCTTCGGCGTTTTGATTCCCGCCTTGCGGTGAACGGCAATGAAGCCGTGGCGAAATGCGCGCGACGGAAACACGGGAATGGCCACGAAAGGACACTGCTTGTTGGCAAAGCGCTGGACGAACTCCGAGCTCGAAAACTCCGCGACATCGAATTCCTCGCCACCCGCCATCCGGTCGAAGATCGGTCGCGGCTGATCGATGGCGATGAAATTGAGATCGATGCCCTCGACCCTGACCTCCCCGGTATAGAGCGGCTGCATGCGGTCGTAGAGCCCACACGCGCACGAAAGCTGCAACTTGGCCATTGCTGCTGCCCCCTGCCCTTAAGGCTCCAGCCTCATTGTCATTGCCGGGCTCGACAATCCGATCAGCTATCACCTCTCGGCGCGTGCCCGGCGTTTTCGAGCACGCGGCCGAGAGCCGTTGAGCAGACGCGACAATTCCCGCGTCGATGGGATGCGCCGGCGCAGCCTGAGCGATTCCGTCTCGTCTGCCGCGAGGTTCGCAATAAGCGCCAGAAGCGTGCGTCGCGTCGCCGCGATGTCACTGGGGTCGATATGGTGCAAGGCGACCGCATTGACCTCCTCAGCGAGTGGAACGAGCTTGGTCTTGAGTGCCCGTCCCTTCAGGGTCAGATAGACATGGACCTCCTTGCGAGTCTTGGGGTTCGGCCGGCGCACGACGTATCCCAGCCTTTCCATCGCGTTGAGCGCCGAGAACGTGGTTGGCTCCATGACGCCCGCCTCGCCGCTCAACTGCCGTTGCGTCAAGCCTTCGGTCTCCCACAGGATGCGCAGGAACGTCCAGTGACCATAAGACACCGAATGCTCCGTGAGCCGCATCTGCAAGGCGCGCGCGAGGCCCCTCGCCGCGTGCTTGACGAGATGCGCCAGCCGATCATTGGGCACCGCCTCCTGCCAATGACGCAGCAGGTGCCGAGTTATCGATTCGCCGGCACTGTGCGAACGGTTCGCGACCATTGTTGCCGATGTCGGACGGGCGGGATGCAACTCGACAGGCCCGGATGAAATTGCTACCGTGCTTAGAGAGCTAAGTATGGCACGTGTCTCGCCGCATTGTCGAGGTCAGCCATGAACAAGCCGGTCACGGACATCCCGCATCCCAAAATGCTGCTCGACCCTTACGCCGCCTGGGCGGCGAAAGAAGGCGTACCCATCACCGAGGATTTCGGTGTCGATTTGCTGCAGGTGACGACCGCGCCGTGGCCGCGTTTTGATGTTGATGGCGGCCTCGTCCACTTGAAAGGACGCGGCGACTTCGTCTCGATCTTTGTTCTCGATCTCGCGCCCGGTGCCAAGTCGGCACCGCAGAAGCATCTCTTCGAGGAGGTCGTCTACGTACTGTCCGGGCACGGCAATACGACCATCGAAACGAGCGATGGACGCAAGCACAGCTTCGAATGGGGTCCAAAGAGCCTGTTCGCCCTGCCGCTCAATACGCGTTATCGACACTTCAATTCGAGCGGGCGCGAACGCGCGCGGCTCGCCTCGACCAACAATCTCGCGCTGATGCTCAATCTGTTCCACAACGAATCGTTCGTGTTCGAAAACGACTACGATTTTCCGGAACGCCAGGGCGCGGCGAAATATTTCAGCGGCGAAGGCGAGTTCATTCCGGTGCGGCCGGGCCGCAACATGTGGGAGACCAATTTCATCCCCGATCTCGCCGGCTTCGAACTCAAGACCTGGGAGCAGCGCGGCGCCGGCGGATCAAACATGATGTTCATCCTCGCCGACGGCACCATGCACGCCCACACCTCGCAGATGCCGGTGGGCACCTACAAAAAGGCGCATCGCCACGGCCCCGACTTTCACGTCTTTGCCGTCACCGGGCACGGCTTCTCGCTGCTGTGGTACGAGGGCGAAAAGGATTTCGTGCGCATTGATTGGAGGCACGGCTGGGTCTTCGCGCCTCCGGACCAGATGTTCCACCAGCACTTCAATACCGCGCCCGATCCTGCGCGCTATCTCGCCGTCGCGTTCGGCAGCCTGCGCTATCCCTTCACCGCCGACAAGCGGCGGGTCTTTCTGGGAATGGACGTGAGCGTTAAGGACGGCGGCTGTCAGATCGAATACGAGCACCAAGACCCGCGCATCCACGCGATTTATCTCGAGGAACTCGGCAAGCACGGTGTGACATCCGGCATGGGCAAGTTCATCGACGAGCGCTCTTACGCCAAAACTCCGGCCTGACGGCGCGGAGCCTTAATGCACGATCTCGAATTCGAGCATCTTCACGTCAGCCCGGACGACGTCACCGTCAATGAGGTCGCTTGGACGGCCGACAATGTCGAGCTGACGACCGTCGGAATCGATATTGGCTCGTCGACCTCGCATCTGATGTTCGCGCGCGTGCATCTGCAGCGGCTTTCGACCGCGCTGTCGAGCCGTTTCGTCGTGGTCGAGCGGAAAATCCTCTGGCAATCGCCGATCCTGCTGACGCCCTATCGGAGCGACTACACCATCGATGTCGACGAGCTCGCCGGCTTCGTGGGCGGCTGCTACGCCTATGCCGGCATCGAGCGCGAGACGGTGGATAGCGGCGCCGTCATCTTGACCGGCGAGGCGCTCAAGCGGCGCAACGCACGCGCCATCGCCGAACTCTTTTCGGAGGAGGCCGGCAAGTTCGTCTGTGCGTCGGCCGGACATCACATGGAATGCCAGATGGCAGCCCACGGCTCGGGCGCCGTCGCGCTCTCGCGCGGCCACAACGCGACGCTGCTCAACGTGGACATCGGGGGCGGCACGACAAAATTCGCCCTCGTCGAAAAAGGGCGAACGCTTGCGACTTGCGCCATCGCAGTGGGCGGGCGCCTGATCGTTGAAGAGAACGGCGGCGCGCTTGTGCGCATCGAGCCGCCGGCTGAAAAGGTCGCCGAGGCCAGCGGGATCGAGCTTGGGCTTGGGAGGCCCCTTGCACCGACCGATCGGCAGCTGATCGCCGCGCGAATGGCACGCATGATCATGGGTCTCATCGATCTGCGCCAAGGCGGCGAGCTTGCCCGCTCGCTGCTCGTGACCGAACCCTGGCCGGCCGAGCTCGCCAACAGGAGCATCGACGCGATCACCTTTTCCGGCGGCGTGTCGGAATATCTCTACAAGCGGGAGACACGGTGCTTCGGTGATCTGGGCTTCGATTTGGCGGAGGAATTGCGCCAGGCGCTGGCGCATCGGCGCGACCTGCCCCCGGTCTGGGATCCGGGCCAGGGCATCCGCGCGACCGTCATCGGCGCCGCGCAATTCTCGGTTCAGATCAGCGGCAATACCATCCTGATCGCCGATCCCGACAAGTTGCCGCTGCAGAACCTGCCGGTCGTGACCTGCAACTTCGATCTGGACGACGGGATCGCTGTCGACGCCATCGCCGCCGCCGTGCGCAGCGCGCTCGCGCACGCCGATTTCGAGGAAGGAGAAAGCCCGGTCGCGCTCTCGTTCCCGTGGCGCGGTGATCCCTCCCATGCGCGCCTGCATGCGGCGGCAAGCGGCATTTGTGCCGCGCTGCCGCGGACGCTGCAGGAGAACATGCCGCTAGTGCTGCTGATCGACGGCGACGTCGGCAAGAGCCTCGGCCGCATCATTCTGCACGAGATCGCGCCTGAAGCCGACGTGATCGCGATCGACGCCGTGCAGCTCAAGCAATTCGACTATGTCGACATCGGTAGCGTCATCGAGGTGACCAACGTGGTTCCGATCATTATCAAGTCGCTGCTGTTCAAGTAACGGCCGCAGACTCGCGCCCCAGCACAGCACCAGCCAAACGCGCGAAAAAGGAGACCCGATGCCTGCGAAGAAGCCCGCCAAGAAGATGCCGCCGCCCCGCGTTCCCATTCTCGAGGAAGACGGTCTAACCCCTCCCCAGCGCGCGCTGCTCGATTCGATCCGCTCCGGCCCGCGCGGCAGCAGCACCACCATCCGCGGCCCTTTTGCGGTGTTCCTGCATGCTCCCGCCTTTGGCGAGCTCGCCCAGCAACTCGGCGGTTATTGCCGATTCAAGACTGGCGTGCCGCCGCGGCTTTCCGAATTCGCGATCCTGGTGACGGCAAGGCTATGGCGCGCGCAATACGAATGGTTCGCCCATGTGCCGCAAGCCGAGCGCGCGGGCGTCAAGGCCGAGACCATTCGCGACTTGCACAAGGGGCGCGTCCCCAAGGCCGCTCCCAAGGACGAGCGCGCGATCTACGATTTCATCCAGGAGCTCTATAAGACCCGCCGCGTCAGCGATAAGACTTTCGCGCGCGTGCGTTCGCTGCTCGGTGATGCCGCGACCGTCGAGTTGGTGGGAATCCTCGGCTATTACTCGCTGATTTCGATGATCCTCAACGTCTTTCGCATGTCGCCTCCACCGGGTGAGGCGCTTCCGTTTAATGAGGGATAGTGATTGGACTGATCGGAGCCGCGCGTCGGGGTCGATCATCTTGCGGCGAGAGGTCGCCAAGGATTGCTGTCGAACGCAAGTATTTGGTAATTTTGCACCGGCGTGCTGCCTGAGGAGCGCAAGCGAACCGGAATGGCACGTTGTTTGCTGTATGGTGGTGCAGACGTTCCTGGACGGGACAGAGGGGTTACCATGAAACGACGAGGGTTCATTGCATGTGCAGCCGCTGGCGTGATCATCGGCGGAGCATGGCTCATCACCGGGACCGCTATTCGCGCGCAACAACCGCCGGCGGCACCGTCAGCAGCGCCCGCCGCACCGCCCACCCAGGCGGTGCCGCCAATCGGGCCGGCCGACCCGAACCTGCAGGTCGTGCTGTCGCCTGACGGCAAAAAGATACATCTCTTACCGGCCACGCTAGAAACCACTCAATGGGGCTGGTTTGACAACGCGCAGCCGCCGGTATTGCGCGTCAATAGCGGCGACATCGTCGTGCTCGAGACGATGATGCATAGCCACAACCAGGTCATTCCCGGCGCTACGATCGATCAAATCAAGAAGCTGCGGACTGACTATCCAGGCCGCGGACCACACACGGTCACTGGACCGATCTACGTCGAAGGCGCTGAGCCCGGCGACGTCCTCAAGGTGACGATCAACAAGATCGTGCCGCGAGCTTACGCGGCGAACTTCAACGTGCCGGGCATGTTCGGTCAGTTCCCAAAGGACTACCCAGACGGGCAAGTGAAGTATCTCTACCTCGATTGGGACAAGAAGGTCACAGAGTTCTTGCCCGGCGTGCAAATTCCCCTGCGACCTTTCCCCGGCACACTCGGCGTGGCGCGCAAGGAGCCCGGTCGCTACAGCACCGTGCCGCCGGGAGAATATGCCGGCAATATGGACATTCGCGATCTCACCGAGGGCACGACGCTCTACGTGCCTGTACACGTGCGTGGGGCGTTGCTGTGGACCGGCGATTCACATGCCGGCCAAGGTAACGGTGAGGTCAACCTCACGGCGGTAGAAACCGCATACCGGGAGATGAATCTCACGCTCGAGGTGATCAAAGGCAAACCGCTCGATTTCCCGCGTATCGAGACGCGCACGTCCTGGATCACCATGGGCTTCGACCAAGATCTCAACAAGGGTTGGGATCAGGCGAAGACGCAGACGGTGAAGTTTCTTTCCGAGCAGCGCAATGTTTCAGCTGATCAGGCGGCAAAGCTGATGACGACCGTGTCGGATTGCCGCGTGTCGCAGGTCGTCAACATCAAAAAGGGCATCCACTGCCTCAGCCCCAAGAACCGGTCGGGGCGCGAGGATATGGAGCGTCCGACCAAGGAGACGGCGAAATACTACGTCTCCCACGCGAAGGATGCGGATCTGAACAAGGCGATGGACACGGCTTCGATGGGCATGATCAAGTGGCTCGAAAGCGAAAAGAAGATCGCGCGCCTCGATGCCTATGGTCTCGCCAGCGTCGCGATGGATTGCCGGGTCGGCGCCGTCTCGGACACCGAGAAGAACGTGCACTGCCTGCTCCCGAAGAGCATTTTCGTTGCGAAACGGTGACCGCCAAGACAACTCCGACCGCAGACGGGAAGCGCGCGGGCGGTGCAGCCCGCGCATCGTACTCGCCCTTTTATGCGTGTTCGGCCTTTCGCTCGATGCCCGGACCGCGGCCGCCAGCATGCGCGTGGTCGCCACCACCAGCGATCTCGCGAGCCTCGCCCATGCGGTGACCGGCGATCTCGCGCAGGTCGAGACTATAATTCCGCCGGCAGCCGACCCGGAAGCGTTCGAGCCGCGACCTTCCGATTTTGCCAAGCTCAAGGGAGCCTCGATCGTAATCCGGATCGGGCTCGGCTACGATCACTGGCTCGATAAGCTCCTGTCGATGCACGGGGATGCCGCGGTCAATCGCGGCGGCGCCGGTTACGTCGATGCTTCAGTGGGCGTTCCCCTGCTCGAGATCAGGGGATCGCGCCTCGATCCCACTCAGCGCGATGGGCACGCGCACGGCCTCGCCAATCCGCATTACTGGCTCGATCCGGCCAATGCCGAGACGATCAGCGGCGGAATTGCCGAGGCGGGTATTCGTCTCGCGCCCCAAATGGCCGGAAAGCTCATCGCCAACCGCGATGGTTTTCTCTCTCGCCTGAAGGCGAGTCTCACGGAGTGGGAACGGCTTCTCGCCCCGCACCGCGGCGCGCGCCTCATCGCCTATCACAACACCTGGCCTTATTTCGCGAGGCGCTTTCGCCTGAATATCGTCGACGTGATCGAGGTCAAGGAGGGCGTCGCGCCGAGCCCGGCGCGGCTCGCCAAGCTGGCGGCGATCATCCGCGAACAGAAAATACGCGTTATTGTGCACGAGCCGTTCGAGCCAGAGGAGGCGTCGCAACTGCTGGCGCGGCGAACCGGTGCGGCGATCGTTAAGCTCGCGCCGTCGGTCGGCAGCGTGCCGGCGGCCATCAGCTATCTCGCGCTATTCGATTATAATGTCGGCACATTGGCGCAGGCGCTATCGGCCGCATCGAACTGAGCACTCATGGTTGAGGACGTCCTCGCTTTTGCGGCCCTGCCGGTGACCGCAGCCGTTGTCTTCACCGGCATTCACACGTGGTTCGGTCTCCAGGTGCTGCGGCGAAACGTGGTGTTCGCCGATCTCGCGCTGGCGCAGGTATCCGCACTGGGCGCGACCGTGGCCGTGGTCGCCGGCCACGCCGTTCAGAGCGCCGCCGGATATGCCTACACACTCATGTTCACCGCGGTCGGAGCCTTGTTGCTGACCGCAAGCCGTGGGCTCGCCCGCAGCGTGCGGCAGGAGGCTTTCATCGGCGTCCTCTATGTGTTCGCCACGGCGGCGACGGTGCTCGTCATAGACCGCTCGCCGCAGGGCGCCGAACACGTCAAGAAGATGCTCGTCGGCAGCATTCTTTCGGTGACGGGGGACGAGCTGCTGAAATTCGTCGTCCTCTACAGCATCATCGGGGCTGTTCACTGGATCATACGCCGCCCGCTGCTGGCTGCGTCAGCCGAGGCCGACGGCCGCAGCGATATCGGGAAGTTCCTGGTGTGGGATCTCATCTTCTACCTATCTTTCGGCGTAGTCGTAACGTCTTCCGTCGCCACCGCGGGCGTCTTGCTCGTGTTCTGCTTCCTCATTGTCCCAGCCCTCATCGGAAACCTATTCTCCTCGCACGTCGGCGCGGCGCTGGCGATCGGCTGGGTTGCCGGCGCCACCGCCAGCGCGGCCGGGATATTCGGGTCCTTTGTACTCGATGCCCCGACGGGTGCGGTCACGGTCGTGGCATTTGCCGCAGCGCTGGTGATTGCCGGAGCGATCCGGGCCTTTATCACGGCCCCGACGACAGAGCGCAGCCGCAATCGGAGAGTCGGATTGCAGTTGGGCGGGCTCATCTTGAGTCTTCTCATCGGTCTCTCGGGTGCTTGGGTCGTCATCGCGCCGGCGGGTGATCATCCGATCCTGGCCGTCATCGAAATGGCGACGGGAATCGGACCCGATCGGTTCATGACCGCGAGGGAGCGCGCAGACTATTTGGAAGCCGCCATGGTCGAGCGCCGCCACAAGGCCGACATCGACCGCCTCTACGACCGCGAACGGCAATCGCGCTGGCAAGGCAACGAACTGACCGCGGACGAAATTCGCCGCATCGGCTCAATGCAACAAACCCTGACCGAAATGGGTCGCGGCGAGCGTTTTGTGGTGGATTACCTGCGCACCCGCGGGCGCGAACGCGAACGCTGGTATATCGGCCTGCCGCTCGCGGCTGCCGGCCTCATCGGCGCCGCCGCCATCATCGGTATGGCACGCCGCGCGCGGCGATCCGGTCTGAACAAGGGCTGAGGTTCGGCCCGCCCGAGGCCGGCTCAGGTGGCGCCACAGGCACGCCGCTCAGGCGGAGGCCGGATATCGGCGGATAAATTGGCTCTGCCGGATGAAGGACTTGAGAACATCGGTGCATCCCACGGGCGCAAAACCGCGCGCGCGGTTCTTGTCGCCGATGAGAAACATGATGCGCTGCTGGTCGACCAGGCGGCGGTAGAGCTCCGGCAGTGGCAACGACGGATCACAGTCGGGATTCGCCCCGCCGCCACTGATGCCCGTGATCTCGACCACCGAGAAATTCTCTCCACGCATGAGATCGTCGGTGGAATCGAAACGCAGATAGAAGCGTCCATAATGGAATTCGCGCATGCCGCGCGCGATGGCATCGATCCCTGCTTCGAGTTCCGGCGTGACATGGCGCCATGCGTCGTGCCAGTGACTGTCCGCACGGAAGTTCAGCGAGAGAATCCGCCCGCTCTGGCTGCCAGGGAGCCGTGCGTAGAGCAGCGCGGCTTCTCCCCTATACGGCACGAATTGCTGCAGAATGAATTTCTCGCCCGGACGACAACGCCGCAGATACTCGCGCAGGGCCGGAACATCGTCGAGCCGAACCGCACCGCGGCGGCCGACGTCAGGCTTGGCGATCAGCGGAAATTCCAGACTGGCCCCGCACAACAATTGCCGGATTCGTTCGAGGTCGGCGAAAAGCGTACGACGCTCGACGCTGCGCGTCGCCGTAATGAACTCGGCCACGCGTGCGCGCTCGGGCCCCATCACGTCGCTCAAATAGGCGCTCTTCGATTCGCTCCACATCCCGCTTGGCGGGTGGCGCGGGTTGGCGATCGTGGGCAAGGTCAACGAGCGGTATCGCGCTGCAAAGCCGATCCAGCGCCCGGTCAAGGCAAGATGCAGTAGACCGAGCGGGATGCGATGGATCGCTGGCGGCTGGGGTACGCTGCGGAAGGCGACGCGCGCCGGTCGTTCGGCCGCGCTGGACTGCTCCCGTAAATTGAACACTCGTCGGCGGAGGTATCCGATCGCGAGCAACATGCAAAGCAGGAGCGGCCATGTCCACCAACCCGCACGGGTCTCCAGCGTGTCGCTGAAGACCACCGCAATGCAGAGCATCAACGGAAGATAAAGCGCGGAGACCGTCAGACTCGCCATCGTGAAACGCGGGAGCGACACTCGGGCCCAGCCGCAGGCGACGAAGCCGACAAACACCACGCCGGGCACCACGCGGCAGAGCGCGACGATTCCGAACAGATTGCGCTTAAGCGTCTCGGCAAAATTGCGGACTCGATCATCGACGGCAACACGCCTGAGCCACGGCAGGTGCCTGGCGCCCGCACCGACTCCGTACAAGACAAAGTCGCTCGCCACCATGCCGCCATAGATGCACAGCGCCACGAGCGCCACAGGCATGATCTCGTTCACGACGACGTAGGCGCCGAGCAGGATGGCAAAGTCCTCGTGCGCGAATGGCAGCAACAGGAGTGAAAAAAATTGCGCCAGCCAGGAATAATCGTGGCTGAAAAGATGCAGCAAAGCTGACAGGGCGTCACTCATTCACGCGCTTAGGCGCATTCTCCCTGCCGGCGCACGGCGCCGGGATCATCGGGGTCGCAGACCCCACCGTTTGTGACGGTATTTTCTTATTCGACTTAGCCGTACATCCCTCTGGAAAGCAGGGGATAATCGCTGAGCCACTGCTTCCATAAATTTCATGTAAATTAGGCCAGGATCCTACAGCCGACAAGACAACATTCGGCGCCCGCGCATGAAATTTTTGTTAGTCGGCTCCCCGACCGTGCGCCGCAACATGCACACAAACCATTGCTTCCAGGTTTTGCTTGAAATCCTGATCCGGCGCGCCGATAGAGGCCGCGAATGCCGATACGCAGAGACTCAAACGTGAAAGCCCAGCGCTCCAAAGGGGCCGACAATAACGTCGTGCGGTTTCGCTCTCGGATCCCCGGCGCAAGCGGCGGGGCACGATCGCACCCCGCCCGCTCTTCGGTCGAAGGATTGGCAAAATACGAGGGCGGCGAGGAGCACGAGGGCACCTACCGCCATCGCATGATGGTCAACCTAGCGGCCTTGGCTTTCACGATCGCGCTGGCGCTCGCCGGCGTGTGGCTGGCGATCCAAATCGCCGACCTACGCAAGAACCAGGATTGCGTTCTCTCCGGTCGGCGCGATTGCGCGCCGATCGACGGCAACGTGCGCGAGCATAAGTGAGTGCGCTATTCAGCGCCGTCGAGGGCGACCTGTGTGAGTCCGGAGAAACCCAGCTCCCGTGCCGCGGCCGGCGAAACGTCGATCACGCGACCGCGCACGAACGGACCGCGATCGTTGATGGTGACGACCACCGTACGTCCGTTGCGCTTATTCGTGACCTTCACCTTGCTGCCGAACGGCAGCGTGCGGTGGGCGGCGGTAAGCGACTCATGATTTAGCTTTTGACCGCTCGCAGTTCTGCTTCCGCTTTCGTAGGAATAGACCGAGGCGATACCGGCCTGGTCTGCTGCGGATGGTGTAACGAGGATGGGAGAAAACTCGAAGCTTAAGATCGAAACAGCACATAGCATCATTCTACCTTTCACCACGACCTCCTTTCGTTGCGACACGACGGCGTTTTGTCGGCCGCTTTGCACGGCCGCCTTGTCGTGTCTGAATGCGGCGGTTAATGGGCAGCGATGCTCACGCCCCGCGACTCTCGCGCCAGAACGCTCGGCCTCCTGTTTGGTTCCGATCTTGGACCGATCTGAATCCTGGCCGGTCTGAAAGTTCCCTCGTGCCGTTGCCCGGCCGCGGGGCGGCGCGTATCGTTACGGTCGCAATCGAGCGCGCTGCGACTCGCGCGGGGAGGACCAAATGAGAGACATATGGCGCCGTATGGCGCGGGCGAGCTTGAGCGCGACCGTTATCTGGGTGGTGGCGGGCGCGACAACCGCACCAGCCGAGGAATGCAAGAACCGGGGCCAGCTCGACACGCTCTACTGTGATGAGGACAATGATCTTGTCGCCGATGTGCCGAAGGATCCGAAGAAGCTGAGAGATCCTTCAACACTCGTTTTTGCCTATACACCGGTCGAGGATCCTGCCGTCTATCAGAACGTCTTTAAGCCATTCACCGACTTTCTCGCCCAGTGCACCGGCAAGCGGGTGGTTTATTACCCGGTACAGTCGAACGCGGCCGAGATCGAAGCGATGCGCTCCGGCCGCCTCCATGTGGCCGGCTTCTCGACCGGCCCGACCGGATTCGCCGTCAACCTTGCCGGCGCCGTGCCGTTCGCCGCGAAGGGCACCGAAAAGGGGCCGCACGGCTACCATCTTCTTTCGATCGTCAAAAAGGACAGTCCCTACCAGAAACTCTCCGATCTCAAGGGCAAGCGCGTCGCACACACATCGCCGTCGTCGAATTCTGGCAATCTAGCCCCGCTCGTGCTTTATCCGCCCGAAGGCCTGAAGCCGAATGAGGACTACAAGCCGCTGATGTCCGGCGGACACGACAAGTCGGCCCTTGGAGTGGCATCGGGCGATTACGACATGGCAGGCGTCGCTTCCGACGTGTTCGAGCGAATGCTGGCGCGAGGAACGCTCAAGCGCGACAACTTCCGCATCATCTTTACGAGCCCGGTTTTTCCGACCTCGTCCTTCGCCTACGCGCACGACCTTCATCCGGATCTCGCCAGGAAGATCCGCGGCTGTTTCTTTGCTTTCGACTTTCCGCCATCGATGCGGAAGGAATTCAACGACGACGACCGCTTCGTTCCGATCACCTACAAAAATACCTGGAAGGTGGTGCGCGAGATCGCCGAGGGGTCGGGCACCCCTTACAACAAGGCCGCATACGAGGCCGAAACAAAGCGCGAGGCCGAGGCGCTGGCCAAGAAGCAGCAGCAGCCCGCACCGAAGCAGTGACCCGCCGCGGCGCACGCCGGGCAGATGGACGCTTCCACACCATCCAAGCCGGGGGCGGCCGAGCTCGGCCGCTCGCTCGTTATCCGTAACCTGCGCAAGGAGTACCGCCTGGGCCAGCCGGTACTCAAAGACGTTTCACTCACCGTGGAAGGTCGCGGCATGACCGCTATCATCGGCCCGTCCGGCACCGGCAAGTCGACGCTGATCCGCTGCATCAACCGGCTCGTCGATCCAACCGCGGGCCAAATCCTCTTCCGCGGACAGGATTTGGCGCGTCTGAACGGCCGCGAATTGCGGATCGCGCGCCGCCGCATGGGCATGGTGTTCCAAGAATACAATCTCGTCGAGCGGCTTTCGGTAATCGAGAACGTGCTGTGCGGCAGGCTCGGTTACGTGCCGGTATGGCGCGCATGGCTGCGCAAGTTCCCGGCGCAGGACGTGGACCGCGCCTTCCATCTTCTCGATGCGGTCGGCCTCGGCGACTTTGCCACTCAGCGCGCGGACCAACTCTCCGGCGGGCAACGCCAGCGCGTCGGCATTGCGCGGGCGCTGATGCAGGAACCCGACCTCCTGCTGGCCGACGAGCCGACGTCTTCGCTCGATCCCAAGACGTCGGTCGAGATCATGGAACTGATCGCCCGCCGCGCCGGCGAACGCGACATCCCGGTGATAGTGAACATCCACAATGTGGATCTCGCTCGACGCTTCGCCGATCGCATCGTCGGCATGTCGAAGGGAGAGATCGTGTTCGACGGCCCGCCGCGGGCGCTGGAAGACTCACACCTATTGCAGATTTACGGCGGCGAGGGCTGGCTCGACTAACGACCACGAGAGAGCTGAGCACCAACATGACCAATATCTCCGCCGCTCCCTCCAGTGCTCGACGCGTCGCTTTCCCGCCGAACTGGCCGACGCGGCTCTCCTGCATCGCAGTCGCAGTCTACGTCCTCTATGCGTGCTCGATGCTCGAAATCAGCCGAGACCGCCTCATGGCCGGTTTTGCCCATGGCGCGCGCTTCGTTTCGCGAATGTTTCCGCCGAACTTCGCCCACGACAAACTAGAGCTGCTCTATGGCGGCATGATCGAGAGCCTGCAGATCGCAATCATCGCAACGACGGTCGGCGTACTGCTGTCGCTTCCGCTGGGGCTGAGCGCCGCACGCAACCTTTCGCCCTTGCCGCTGGCATGGTCGGCACGTGGACTCATCGTCCTATTCCGCACTTTCCATCCCGTCATCATCGCGATTCTGTTCGTGAAAGCGGTCGGCTTCGGCGCGCTCGCCGGCGTGCTGGCGCTGATCGTTGCTTCGCTCGGTTTTCTTTCGAAGCTCGTGGCGGAGGCCGTCGAAGAGATGTCGATGCGGCAGGTCGAGGCAGTGCGCGCAACCGGCGCGCCATTTCTGTCGCTGGTGATCATGGGCGTGCTGCCCCAGGTGATGCCGCGCTTCATCGGCTTTTCCGCCTACCAGCTCGACTCGAACCTGCGCAATTCGGCGTTGGTCGGCCTCGTCGGCGGCGGCGGCATCGGCGCGACGCTGTTCACCGCATTCCAGCGTTTCGACTATGATTTCGTGCTGACCATCGTGCTCGCCATCATCGCCGTGGTCATGGCGAGCGAGCTCGTATCAGGCTGGATGCGCCGGCTGTTCCAATGATCACCGCCGCACCCGCGCAGGCCCGTGTGCGCCATTGGCAGCGTTTCACGTTCGCCCAGCGCGCCATGCGTTCCGCCTTCTATGTCGGAGCACTGATCGCCATCGTATGGTCGCTACGCAGCATCGAGGTCATTCCGGAGTTCCTCTACGACGCCCCGCAACAGACGGTCGACCTCTTCGCGCGCATGTGGCCGATCGACTGGGCGTGGTATCCGAAGGTGGTGCACGGCGCTCTGGTCGAGACGCTGCATACGGCAACCCTGGGCACGATTCTCGCGGTGGCAATGGCAAGCCTCGTCGCACTCATGGTCGCGCGCAATGTCACCCGTTCGGTCGTTCTCCACAGCATCGGACGCTTCATTCTGGTAGCGACGCGCTCAGTGCATGCAATGATCTGGGCGCTGTTCTTTGTCGCCGTGTTCGGTCCCGGCGCACTTGCCGGAACGATGGCAATCGCCATGCATTCGATCGGCTTCACCGGCAAGTTCCTCTCGGAGGCGATCGAAGAAGCTAAGCCCGGTCCGATCGAGGCGCTAGTCGCAGCCGGCGCCCCGCCACTCGCGATCCTGCTCAAGGGTTACTGGCCGCAGGTCAAACCCGCGTTCCTCTCGATCTCGGTTTTCCGCTGGGACATCAACGTGCGAGAATCAGCGGTACTCGGCCTCGTCGGCGGCGGCGGTCTCGGGATGGCGCTCGATACCGCCCTGTCCAATCTCTATTGGGACGAAGTCGGCCTAGTGCTATTCGTGATCTTCGGCGTGGTGATGGTTGCGGAAATCGTGACAGCCTGGGCGCGATCGAGGATCATCTAGAGCCGCCGCAAGCCTCACTTCATATTGCTGTCGGAAGCCGACGGTGGACGGCCCCGATGCGCCGTCCCGTCTGTTTCGACACAGGCATGATGTCATGCGTGCGCACTGCAATCAGCCGAAAATCGGCAGGCTAAAGCCTTCAAAGCTCGAAACTTTCGCGCCATTGAACTTGTGCGGCCTCTTCGCTATACGGGCAGCCGACCTCTCGCGGGGGAGATGGGCCGCTCCGGGGCGATCCGACCCGTAATCGCAAACACGTCGGCGGCGGCTCGAACCGCGTGACCGATCAGGGATTTACGATGCCTTCGACTTTTGAAACGGTCGCCAATATCATCTCCGAGACCTGCGACATTCCGCGCGAGACGATCAAGCCGGAAAGCCACGCCATCAACGATCTCGGCATCGACAGCCTCGACTTTCTCGACATCGCATTTGCGATCGACAAGGCGTTCGGAATCAAAATGCCGCTGGAGCAATGGACGCAAGAGGTCAACGACGGGAAAGCAACGACCGAGCAATATTTTCAATTGAACAACTTGTGCACCCGCATCGACGAACTTGTCGCTGCCAAGGGCACCTGACGCGCTCGCATGCGCATCGAGTACTTTCAACTTATCGATCGCATCGTCGATCTCGATCTTACCCAGCAGACCATCCGTACCGAGGCGCGCGTTCCGAGCGCATCCACCATTTTCGAAGGGCACTTCCCCGGCTATCCGTTGATGCCGGGCGTGCTGCTCATCGAGGCCATGGCGCAGACCTCGGGCTGGCTGGTGATCGCCGTGACCAAATTCTCGCGCATGCCTTTTTTCGCCGCGCTGAAGGAGGCAAAGCTGCGCTCGTTCGTGCATCCGGGCCAAGACCTCTCCCTCTCGGCCAAATTGCTGCACGAAGGCTCGGGCTACGCCGTCACCAAGGCCGAGATCCGGTGCGACGGCAAGCTCGCCTGCAACGCCGAGATCACGTTCCGGGTGGTTGAATTTCCCAACGCGGAGTTCCGCGCCAATATGGAGAAGATGGCCGCGATCCTCGAATTCCCCAGGGGGGCCCTCGCTCATGGCTGATACGCCACGCGAGGCTTGGATCACCGGCATCGGCATCGTCTCCTGCCTCGGCGAAGGTGCCGAGGCGCACTGGCAGGGACTTGCCGAACGGCGAATCAAAGTCGACGCCGAGCGCTTCGCTCCCTACCTGGTGCATCCGCTTGCACCGCTCGACCTGGACAAGCAGATCCCGAAGAAGGGGGACCAGCGCCAGATGGAACCATGGCAGCGGATCGGCACCTATGCGGCGGGGCTTGCCCTTGCCGATGCCGGCGTGAAGGGCAATGCCGATCTGCTTGCGCGCATGGACATGATCGTCGCGGCCGGCGGCGGCGAGCGCGACGTCGTGGTTGACGCGGCGATCCTCACCAACAAGTCAAAAGCCTCCAACCCCGAAGCCTTCCTCAACGAACGGCTGATGAGCGACCTGCGGCCGACGCTGTTCCTGGCGCAGCTGTCCAATCTGCTCGCCGGCAACATCTCCATCGTCCATGGAGTCACCGGCTCCTCGCGCACGTTCATGGGAGAGGAGGCGGCAGGGGTCGACGCCGTGCGCATTGCGCTCGCGCGCATTACCGCCGGGCAAAGCGAGCTGGCGCTGGTGGGCGGCTCCCATAACGGCGAGCGCGAGGACTTGTTGCTGCTCTACGACGCCGGCGGACACCTGTTGCGCGGGACGTTCAAGACGGTCTGGGAGCGGCAGGCGGGCATGGTGCTCGGCTCGCTCGGCGCATTCCTCGTTCTGGAGGCGCGCGGCCATGCCGAGGCGCGCAATGCCAAGCCGCTGGCGCGACTCTCACGGGTCCTGTCGGAGCGCTCTGCGCGACCGGCCGGCGCAGTCACCGCCGCGCTTTCACGGATGTGGCAAAGCCTGGGCCAGCCATCGGAGAACGCCGGCGTGGTCTCGGGTGCCACCGGCGCGCAGCCCGCGACCAACGAGGAGGCCGCCTGGCTCAAGACTTTGCCGGAAGTACCGGTGCGCGCGACGGGCAGCCTGCTCGGGCACGGTTTCGAGCCGCAATTTTCCATGAACATCGCGCTTGCCACGCTCGCGCTGGGTCGCGAAAAGTTGTTCCCGCCGGCGGACTCCTCGGGCGTGGAACGGGAGTATGAAGGTCCGCTCGACCGGGTTGCAGTGACCGCCGTCGGCCACTGGCGCGGTGAGGGCATGGCGCTGGTCGAGGCGGTGAGGTGAAGGAGGCGCGGATGGAATCGCGCGGCAACAACGGACGGCCGGTCGTGGTGGTCACGGGCATGGGCGTGATCACCTCGCTGGGCGCGGGCAAGGTCGACAACTGGGCCAAGCTCACGGCGGGGGAATCGGGCATCCGCCGCATCACCCGTTTCGCCAGTGAGGGCCTCAGGACCACGATCGCTGGCAGCGTCGACTTCGTGCCGGTCGAGCCGTTCTGCTCGACCGAACTCGGCGAGCGCATGGCGGCCATGGTTGCCGAGGAGGCGATCGGCGAGGCTCGCGTCGGCAGCAAAGGCGATTTTCCCGGCCCGCTGTTCCTCGCGGTCGCGCCGGTGGAGATGGAATGGCCGCATCGCGACGCATTTGCGGCGGGCTCGGGGGCCAATGACGCGGTCGGATACGACGATCTTCTGCGCGCGAGCGCGTCAGGTCGCTTTCGTGCCATTCACGAACGTTGTCTCTTCGCCTCGGTAGCGGACCATCTCGCCGAGCGGTTCGGCACCAAGGGCTCCCCGATTTCGGTTTCGACCGCCTGTGCGTCGGGAGCGAGCGCGATTCAGCTCGGCGTCGAAGCAATCCGCCGCGGCGAAGCCGACGCCGCGCTCTGCATTGGCACCGATGGATCGGTCAACGCGGAATGCCTGATCCGTTTCTCGCTCTTGTCGGCGCTCTCGACCGCCAACGATCCGCCGGAGGCGGCGGCAAAACCGTTCTCCAAGAACCGCGACGGTTTCGTCATGGCGGAGGGGGCTGCGGCGCTAGTGCTGGAAAGCTATGATTCCGCTACCGCACGCGGGGCGAAAATCCTCGGCGTACTGGCAGGCTGCGGCGAGATGGCGGATTCCTTCCACCGCACGCGCTCGAGCCCCGACGGCAAAGCCATCATCGGCTGCATCCGAAACGCCATCGCCGACGCGGGTCTCGCGCCCGATGACATCGACTACATCAACCCGCATGGCACCGGCACGCCCGAGAACGACAAGATGGAATATTTGGGCGTCGCGTCGGTGTTCGGCGAGCGCGCGAAGTCAATTCCGATTTCCTCGAACAAGTCGATGATCGGGCACACGCTGTCGGCAGCGGGCACGGTGGAAGCCGTGTTCACCCTGCTGAGTTTGCAGCATCAGCGCTTGCCGCCGACCATCAACTACAACATTCCGGATCCGGCCATACCGCTCGATGTCGTGCCGAACACGGCGCGCGACGCCAAAGTCCGGCACGCGCTGTCGAACTCATTCGGTTTCGGCGGTCAGAACGTCTCGCTGGTGATGAGCCGCGAGCCCGCGTGACACATGCGGGCGCTCGCGCTCGTCGCCGACCGCAAGCTCGAGCTTGCCGACCTCCCTGCGCCGGCTGCGCCGGCATCGGGCGAGGTGCAGGTCAGGATCAAGGCTGTCGCGCTTAACCACCTTGATCTCTGGGGCTACCGCGGCATGGCGTTTGCAAAGCGCAAGCTACCGGTCGTGGTCGGCGTGGAGGCGGGCGGCGAGATTGCGTCGACGGGGCCAGATACAACAGGGTTCAAGCTTGGCGACCCCGTCGTCATGTACGGCGCATTGACCTGCGGCGCCTGCAAGGCCTGCCGGGAGGGTCGCGATAATTTGTGCGAGAACGTCGGCGGCATCATGGGCTTTCACATCGACGGCTTCGCTCGCGACCTCCTCAACATGCCCGCGCGGCTGGTGATCCCGATCCCCAAAGGCGTCGCGCTGCGCGACGCCGCCTGCGCGCCGATCGCGTTTGCAACGGTGCAGCACATGCTGTTCGACAACGCCAAACTCGAGCCGGGCGAGAGCGTACTCGTGCATGCCGGCGGTTCCGGGATCGGCTCGGTTGCCATCAAGATGGCAAAGGCGATCGGCTGCACCGTCATCACCACGGTCGGCGACGATGCCAAGGCGGAAAAAGCCAGGGCGCTTGGCGCCGATCACGTGATCAACTATCGCACGGATCGTTTCGAAGGTGCGGTGCGCAAGATCACGGCCAAGAAGGGCGTCGACGTGGTCTTCGAACACGTGGGCGCGGAAACCTTCAACGGCTCGCTCCTTTGCCTCAAGCGCGGTGGGCGGCTCGTCACCTGCGGATCCACATCCGGGCCCTCGACGACACTCAACCTGATGCAGCTTTTCCAGCAGCAGTATCGCATTATCGGCTCGTTCGGTGCCTCCATGCGCAACATCCGCGAGAGCCTTGCCAAGATGGCGAACGGGCTATTGCCCGTGATCGACACCGAGGTCGCGCTCGCCGACTTCGAGCGTGGACTGGCACACCTGGAGAGCCGCCAAGTGTTTGGAAAAATCATCGTCACCTTTTGACGAGCCGCCGCGAGCGCATGATCCCCCCGAAAACGTTCGCCCTTCGGCTGCAACGACATGTCAAGACCGGCATTGACGCCGCGCTCGGATCGCTGGCGGTGGCAATGCTACGCACCATACGTACGACCAACCGCAAGCACATGGCCGATTTTGCCGGGCGCTTTATGCGCACGCTCGGCCCGAAACTCAAAGAACACAGGACCGGCCGCGCCAATCTCGCGGCCGCCTTCCCGGAAAAATCCGCCGACGAGATCGAAGCAATTCTGCGCGGCGTTTGGGACAATCTCGGACGTGTTGCGGCCGAGTTCGCCCACATCGATCGCCTGCAAATGTTCGATCCCGATCCGCAGGAGGAGGGCGACATCCTCTACACGAAGGAGGTCGATGCGCGCTTTCGGCAGCTGCGGTGCGACGGCAAGCCGGCGTTGGTCTTCGCCGCCCATCTCGCGAACTGGGAATTGCCGGCCCTGGTTGCGGCCAAATTTCGGCTCGACACAGCGGTGCTCTACCGCCGGCCCAATATCGGCGCGGTGAGCGACGCGGTCATCAAGCTGCGCAAGGGCAGCATGGGCAATCTCGTCCCGACCGGTCTCGACGCACCGCTCAAACTCATCCGCGTGCTCGAGGCAGGCGGTCACGTCGCCATGCTCGTCGACCAACATTACGTCAACGGCGTAGACGTGACCTTCTTCGGCCGCCGATGCAAAGCCAACCCGTTCATCGCCCGTCTTGCGCGCCACATCGATTGCCCGATTCACGGCACGCGTATCATCCGCTTGCCGGATCGGCATCGTTTTCGCGTCGATCTGACCGAGGCCATCGAGCCGCGGCGCGACGCGGCGGGCAAGATCGACATCGCCGGCACTATGCAGGCGATTACGTCCGTAGTTGAAGCATGGGTGCGTGAGCATCCGGAGCAATGGCTGTGGCTGCACCGTCGCTGGCGCTGATTGCCCGCGCTATCGGCCCGTCTTGATCCTGGTCCACAGTCGATTGATCAGCCGCTGCGTCTTGGGATCGGGCGCGCCGATCGTGTAAAGCTTGCGCATCGTCGCCTCGTTCGGATAGATGGCTTTATCGTCGAGGATCGACTTGTCGATGAATTTCTGGCTGACCAAGTTGCCGTTGGCGTACGAAATGAAATTCGTATTCTTCGCCGCCACTTCGGGCCGCTGCAGATAATTGATGAACTCGTTCGCTTCCGCCACGTTCTTGGCGTCGCGCGGGATGGCGAGATTGTCGAACCACAATTGCGCCCCCTCCTTCGGGATCGCGTAGGCGATCTCGACCCCGTTCTTGGCTTCCACCGCGCGTTTTTGCGATTGCTTGATATCGCCGGAATAGCCCACCACCAAGCAGATCTCGCCGGAGGCGAGCGCGTTGAGATACTCGGAAGAATGGAATTTGCGCACATAGGGCCTGATCTTCATCACAAGATCGGCGGCCTTCTGCAGATCGGCCTCGTTGCCGCTGTTGGGATCTAGCCCAAGATAGTGCAGCGCCGCCGCCAGAATGTCGTCGGAGGCATCGAGCAGGTGCACGCCGCAGTCCTTGAACTTGGCGAGGGTCTCGGGCTTGAACACGATGTCCCAGCTGTCGATCGTGCCGTTCGGTCCCAGCACCTCCCGCGCCTTGCGCGCGTTGTAACCGATGCCGGTCGTCCCCCACATGTAATTGACGGCGTACTCGTTGCCGGGGTCATACTTTGCCAATCGCTGCGAGATCTCCGGCCATAAATTGGCGAGGTTAGGCAGCCTCGCCTTGTCCAGCTTCTGGACAACGCCAGCTTTGATCTGGCGCTCGAGAAAATAGCCGGTCGGCACGACCACGTCGTAACCAGATTTGCCGGCCAGAAGCTTTGTCTCGAGCGTGTCGTTGGAATCGAAGGTGTCGTAACGGACCTTGATTCCGCTCTCCTTGTTGAAATCCTCGACGACGGTCGGAGCGATATAGTCGGACCAATTATAGACGTTGACGACGCGCTCACGGTTGGATTGGGCGGCAGCAGGCGCAATCGCGGCGCAGGCGGCAGCAATGACGAGCGCATGGGCGAGGCTCGGATGGAGGGAGGACAGGCTGTGGGCCGTCATTTGAGGGTTTGGCCACCGGGACGCGTCAGCTCTCGGTCGGCAAGCCGAGCTCTTTCCACGCTTTCATGCCACCGGCCAGATGCGCATCGTACGGCAGGCCTGCGGCCTGCGCCATCAGGGAGGCGGTGACCGATCGATTGCCCGAGCGGCAGGCGAACACGACGCGGCGGCCCTCCGGATCGGGAATGGCAGCGGGATCGAACTCCGACATCGGTAGATAGAACGCCTCAGGATAGCGCTCGACCTCGGTCTCGTTTGCCTCGCGCACGTCGACCAGCAGAACTGTGCCTTCGGCAAGCCCCCGTGCGACCTCCTCCGGCGACAGATCCTGCACCTTCTCTCGGCCAAGCTGGACGGACATGAAAGCTCCTTCATTCCGGCGCGTATCGCCCCCCAGACAAGTCGCGCGTCGGCGTCCAAGAATCAAGGCAGTTGGCGCCGCCGGCGTCAGATCGTCACCTGCGTTCCCACCTCGACCACCCGCCCGGTGGGGATCTGAAAATAATCGGTGGCGTCGTTGGCAATGCGGGTGAGCATGATGAACAGGCGATCCTGCCAGCGCGGCATCCCGGAATGGGCGGCCGGCTTGAGCGAACGCCGCGACAGGAAGAACGAGGTCGACATGATGTCGAACGTCCAGCCGAGCTTGCGCGCGATGGCGAGCGCCTTGGGGACATTGGGCGTTTCCATGAAACCGAAGCGCAGCACCACGCAGGTGAAGGTCTCGCCCACCTTCTTGATGCGCACGCGCTCGCCAGCATCCACTCGCGGCGTATTAACGGTCTCGATTGTCAAGATGACGTTGTGCTCGTGCAGCACCTTGTAATGCTTGAGGCTGTGCATGAGCGCGGTCGGTGCGGCATTGGGGGTGCTGGTGAGAAACACCGCGGTGCCGGGCACGCGCGTCGGCGGTTTCTTCTCGAGCATGCGCACGAGGTCATCGAGGGAGATTTCCTGGCGCCTGGTCTTCTCCAACAACAGCCGGCTGCCGCGCCGCCACGTATACATCACCACCATGACCAGGCCACCGAATGCAAGCGGCACCCAGCCGCCCTCGACCACTTTGAGCAGATTGGCGCCGAGAAAGGCCAGGTCGATGAACAGGAACGGCACGATCAGCGCGGCCGCCGCAACCGGCGGCCAGCGCCAGACCTTCCACACCACGGCGAAAGCCATGGTGACGGTGACCACCATGGTGCCGGTCACAGCAATGCCGTACGCGGAGGCGAGCGCGCTCGATGAACGGAACAATGCCACGAGCAGCAGCACGCCGACGAGCAGTACCGTGTTGACCCGCGGCATGTAGATTTGTCCGAACAGCGACTCCGATGTGTGGCGAATCTCGAGCCGCGGCAGCAGCCCGAGCTGGATCGCCTGTCGGGTCAACGAATAAGCGCCAGTGATCACAGCTTGGCTCGCAATCACCGTCGCCGCGGTCGCCAAGACCACCATCGGCAGCAACGCCCAATCCGGGTAAAGCAGAAAGAACGGATTCTCGATGCTCTTGGGATCGGCCAAGACGAGTGCGCCCTGGCCGAGATAGTTGATGGTGAGTGCCGGCAGTACGACCGTGAGCCACGCGGCCTGGATCGGGGCGCGACCGAAATGCCCGAGATCGGCGTAGAGCGCCTCCGAGCCGGTGACGACCAGGAATACCGCGCCGAGGGTAAAGAGCCCGATGATGCCGTGACTTGCGAGAAAGTGAACACCATAGGCCGGATTGAACGCCCACAGCACGGTAGGGTTTTCCACCACCTGCCAGAGTCCGCCGATGGCAATGGCGACGAACCAGACCAACGTCACCGGCCCGAAGAATGCAGCGACCCGGGCCGTGCCGCGCGATTGGACCGCGAACAGCAGCACCAGAATCAGCATGGTCAGCGGCACCACATAGCGATCGAACGCCGGGGTGACGACCTTGAGGCCCTCGATCGCGGAGAGCACCGACAAGGCCGGCGTGAGCATGGCGTCGCCGTAGAACAGCGCGGCCCCGGTGATGCCGCACAGCATGACCGCGCCAGCGCCTTTGCCCAAGGAACGCTGGGCCAGCGCCATCAGCGCGAGCGTGCCGCCTTCGCCGTTGTTGTCGGCGCGCAGCAGGATGACGACGTATTTGAGCGTGACGACGAGGATGAGCGCCCAAATGATCAGGGAGAGAATTCCGAGGACGGCGGTCTCGTTCGCGGGATTGCCGGGCCCGACCGCCGCGACCACGGATTCGCGCATTGCATAGAGCGGACTCGTGCCGATGTCGCCGTAGACGACACCGATACTCCCGAGCGTGAGTGCCCAAAAACTCGCACCGGGCCGCGTCTTACGATCTGCCTTGGTCGCAATCGCGCCACCGCGGTCAGCGGCGGCAACTGTAGTGAGCGGAGATATCATCAGGTGACCTGGAATGGCGCAGAGCAATATATAGAGCAGCCGCGCTTAAATCAGCAGAGCTGTTTCCTCCCCGGTCCATTCCCGCTCTTTGCGATGGACAGAGCAGACCGGCACCAAACGCAATACTGTCCGTTCTCCTTTGAGTTTTGCACGCTTTCGCCTGAGAAAACGTGTCAAGGGCTCAAACCGCAACTTGGGTCCCAACCTCGACCACACGCCCGGTCGGAATATGGAAGAAGTCGGTGGCGTCGCTCGCCGATTTCGCCAGGCCGATGAACAAGCGGTCCTGCCACCGCGGCATGCCGGAATGGCTGGCCGGCTTGAGCGCGCGGCGCGACAGGAAGAAGGATGTCGACATCATGTCGAACGGCCAACCGTGCTTGCGGGCAAGGGCAAGCGCCTGAGGCACGTTCGGCGTTTCCATGTACCCGAATTTGAGCGCCATCAGGCTGAATTGGGGCGAGCGTTCCGTGATCTTCACCCGCGCATCGTCGGATACCCGCGGTGTGTCGGTGGTGATGATGGTCAAAATGACATTGCGTTCGTGCAGGACTTTGTTGTGCTTGAGGTTGTGCAGGAGCGCGGTAGGGGAAAATTCCGGCTGGCTGGTGAGAAACACCGCCGTGCCCGGGACGATGTGCGGTGGACGCTTCTGCAGGCTCGCCAGCAACGTGTCGAGCGGCACTTCGCTGCGCCGGGTCTTGCGGGCGAGGATGTGAGTGCCCCGCCGCCAGGTCAGGATCAACAGCACCATCGAGGCGCCGAACAGGATTGGCGCCCAGGCCCCTTCGAACAGTTTGAGCAGGTTGGCGGAGAAGAAGACGAGATCGACAACGACAAGCGGCGCAATGACAAGTCCCACCCGCCACAACGGCCAATGCCAGAATTTCCAGATGACGATGAAGCCGAGCAGGCCATCGACCACCATGGTGGTGGCGACCGCGATCCCATAGGCTGACGCGAGTGCGGTCGAGGTGCGGAATAGGCCCACCAGCAGTAGGACCCCGACGAGCAGCGCGCCGGTCACGCGCGGGATATAGATTTGTCCCGCTTGCGACTCCGATGTGTGTAGGATCGCCAGCCGCGGCAGTAGCCCGAGTTGAATGGCCTGATGCACGAGCGAATAGGCGCCGGTGATCACGGCTTGGCTCGCGATCACCGTCGCCGCGGTCGCAAGCACCACCATGGGCAACAGCAATGTCTCGGGCACGAGCCGATAGAACGGATTTTCGATTGCGACGGGATCGGCGAGGACTTTGGCGCCTTGCCCGAAATA
>Ga0081455_10000637_pt1 | contig 40332 bp, 32 predicted proteins | sample TabmetS3T2R1_FD_70207 | JGI IMG/M metagenome (GOLD analysis project Ga0081455, IMG submission 70207) | Tabebuia heterophylla rhizosphere microbial communities from the University of Puerto Rico - S3T2R1 | ecosystem: Host-associated > Plants > Roots > Rhizosphere ... | reverse complement strand
CATCGCCTGGAAGCCCTACATGTACAGCCTGACGCTGCCGCATCTTCTGGGCGCGGTGCGCGTCCCGTCGCTCATCGTCTGGGGCGACGACGACAAGGTTGTGCCCATGAGCGCCGGCAAGCGCTACCTCGAAGCGCTGCCCGATGCCATGCTGCAGGTCGTCAAGGGCTGCGGCCATTGCGTCGACATGGAGCAGCCCGAGGCGCTCGCCAAGCTTGTCACGGATTTCATCGGTCGGGAGTGAATGCCATGCACCTGATGTATTTCACCGAGCAGCCCATGTCGGCCTACTCCGAGCAGGCGGGCCGCGATTTCGGCGCCACGGCGCTGATGTTCTCCAACAAGCATTTCGATCCGGTGGCGGGCTCGCGCCTCTACAACAACTACATCGAGCAGTACATGCTGGCCGAGGAGGTCGGCATCGACGGCATCATGCTGAACGAGCACCACAACGCGCCGTTCTGCATGCAGGCCAAGGCCAACATCTTCGCCGCCATCCTGGCCGGCATGACCAAGAAGGTGAAGATCGTCATGCTCGGCAATCCGCTGCCTTTGGCGGAGAACCCGATCCGGCTCGCGGAAGAGCTCGCCATGATCGACATGATCTCCAAGGGCCGCCTGGTGTCGGGCTTCGTCCGCGGCGGCGGCCAGGAGCAGCTTGCCACCGGCGTCAATCCTGCCTTCAACCGCGAGCGCTTCGAGGAGGCGCACGAGCTGATCGTCGAGGCCTGGACCAAGACCGGTCCGTTCCGCTTCGAGGGCACGCACTACCAGCACCGCGTGGTCAATCCCTGGGCGGTGCCGCTGCAGAAGCCCTATCCGCGCGTCTGGATCCCCGGCGTGATCAGCAAGGAGACGATCATCTGGGCGGCGCAACAGCGCTATCCCTACATCGCGCTCAACACCTCGATCGAGCAGACCAAGAAGATCTGGGAGCTCTACGACAGCGTCGCCGCCCAGACCGGCTATGAGGGCGGCCCGGAGAATCGCGGCTATCTCATCCAGGTCCATATCTCCGACAACGAGGACAAGGCGCGCGAGAACGCCAAGCAGTTCCGTTGGATGCAGGGCGAGTTCACCGGCCTGGCCCATCCGGTGTGGAGCACGCCATCGGGCTACGGCTCGCCGTCCAACCGCCGGTCGTTCGTGGAGTTCGCCGCCGGCCGCGCCATCAACCCGCGCGGCAACACGACCTTCGAGCAGCAGGTCGAGGACATGCGCATCATCTACGGCACGCCCGACCAGGTGGTGAAGAAGCTCAAGATCATCCTCGAGCAGACGCGGCCTGGCATCCTGGCGCTGTGGGGCAACGACGGCCGCGTCAGCCAGGAGGACTCCATGACCTGCGTCCGCCTGATGGGCCAGGAGGTCTTCCCGGCCATCCGGGAGATCGCCAAGGAGCTCGACCTCAAGAGCCCGTGGGAAGCCAACGCCCCCGTCCACCTCCGCTACTCGACCGACCTCAAGACGAAAGCGGCCGCCGCGGAGTAATTGGAGCGCGGACCTCCAAAGGAGGTCCGCGCTCCGCTGAAGGAGTGAACCATGCAGCTCGGCGTCTCGCTCCCTGTCGGTGACATCGGCACCGGCCCCGCCATCATCCGTGACTACGCGCAGGCCGCCGAGGGCCTGGGTTACGACTATCTCGTGGCACCCGACCACGTCATCGGCGTCAACCCGGCGAAGGACACCGGCGGCGCCCGCGTCGGCACCACTGCCACCGCCTATCACGACCCGTTCGTGCTGTTCGCCTACCTCGCCGGCGTCACCCGGAAGATGGGCTTCGTCGCCGGCGTGCTGATCCTGGCACAGCGCCAGGCCGCGCTGGTCGCCAAGCAGGCCGCGTCGCTCGACGTCCTGTGCGAGGGCCGTTTCCGGCTAGGTGTCGGCGTAGGCTGGAACGAGATCGAGTTCCAGGGCCTGGGCATGGAGTTCCGCACCCGCGGCAGGCGCTCGGAGGAGCAGGTGCGCTTCATGCAGGCGCTGTGGGCCGAGCCGCATGTCAGCTTCAAGGGCGAGTTCCACCAGCTCGACGACGGCGGCATCAACCCGCGTCCCAAGTCGGGCCGCGTGCCGATCTGGTTTGGCGGCCATGCCGAGGCGACGTTCAAGCGCACCGCCAAGTACGGCGACGGCTTCATGCCGCTGGCCTATCCGGCAGGCGACGAGGCGCTCAAGGCCTTCGACAAGCTGCGCGGCCTGATCAAGGCGGAGGGGCGCGATCCGGCGTCGGTCGGCCTGGAGGTCTGGGTGTCGCCGGGCGTCGGCAACGAGGAAGACTGGCGGCGCGAGATCGGCTTCTGGAAGAAGGCCGGCGTGACGCATGCCGCCGTGCACACGACTTTCGGCGGCTTTCATCACAAGCGCATCGCCGGCACCGGCGTCGACGATCATCTGAAGGCGATCACGCGCTATCGCGCGGCGGTCGCCGATCTTCTATAGGAACGGCATGAAATTCGCCTTCTCGACCGAACAGGAAGAATTCCGCTCCAACCTGCGCCGTCTCTTCGCCGAGCGCTCGCCCCCCAAGGAAGTCCGCCGCCTGATGGAAACCGAGGCCGGCTTCGAGCGTGAGGGCTGGCGCAAGCTCAACAGCGAGCTCGGCCTGACCGCCTTGCGCATCCCGGAAGCCTATGGCGGGCAGGGCTTCGGCTTCGGCGAGCTCGGCATCGTGCTGGAGGAGATGGGCCGCGCCTTGGTCTGCGCGCCGTTCTTCTCGACCGCCGTGCTGGCGACCGGCGCCATCCTCAATGCCGGCAAGGAGGCCGAGAAGCAGGCCCTGCTGCCCGGCATTGCGGCGGGCGACACGGTGGCGACCCTGGCCTGGGTCGAGGACAACGGCCGTTGGGACGCCGAAGGCACGACGCTCGCCGCGACCACGTCCGGCGACAGCTTCCGCCTCGACGGCCACAAGAGCTTCGTGCTCGATGGTCATACCGCCGACCTCATCGTCGTGTTGGCGCGCGCACCGAAGGGTCTGTCGTTGTTCACGGTCAGGGGCGACGCCGCCGGCCTTTCCCGACGCGCCCTGAAAACCATGGATTGGACGCGCAAGCTCGCGCGCCTGGAGTTCACCGGCGTCGAAGCGGCGCCGCTGGGCGAACAGGGCGGGGCTGCGGGTCCGTTCGCGCGCACCATGACCGAGGCCGCGATCTGCCTGGCCAACGAGATGGCGGGCGTCGCCGAGCGGCTGCGCGAGGATTCGCTCGCCTACTCCAAGCTGCGCGTGCAGTTCGGCCGTCAGATCGCCTCCTTCCAGTCGATGAAGCACAAGGCGGCCGACATGCTGGTCGATGTCGAGCTCGCCAAGTCGGCCGCCTACTATGCTGCCGCGGCGCTCGACGAGGGCGACAACGACGTCGAGGCGATCGCCTCGCTGGCCAAGGCGCAGGCGAGCGAGTCCTGCCTGCAGACGGCCATTCATGCCATCCAGATCCATGGCGGCATCGGCTTCACCTGGGACAACGACACTCACCTCTGGTTCAAGCGCGCCAAGAGCTCTGAAGTGCTGCTGGGCGATGCCCATCATCACCGCGAGCTGATGATGCAGCGCTGGGCGGCGTGAGGGGGAGCGAGAGATGAGCGAGCTGACTGAAGAAAGCGTGCGCGCCGACGTCCGCGCCTGGCTGGAAGCCAACTGGAACCCCGATCTCGGCCTGGTCGAATGGCGCAACAAGCTGATCGACTCCGGCTGGGGCGTGCCGGCTTGGCCCAGGCAATGGTACGGCCGCGACCTGCCGGCCGGCCTCGTGCCGGTGGTCGAGGAGGAGATGCAGCGCATCGGCGCCATCGGCGTGGCCAAGGCCGGCATCCGCACGCTCGCCGCCGCCACCATCCTCGAGCACGGCACCGACCTGCATAAGGAGAAGTTCCTGCGCCGCATCCTCACCGGCGAGGACACGTGGTGCCAGCTGTTCAGCGAGCCGGGCAGCGGTTCCGATGTGGCCGGCGCGGTGACGCGCGCCGAGATGCGCGGCAACAAGTGGGTGATCAACGGCCAGAAGGTGTGGACCACCAGCGCGCACCATGCCCACTGGGGTCTGCTGCTGGCGCGTACCGACTGGGACAAGGCCAAGCACAAGGGGCTCTCCTACTTCATTCTCGACATGCACCAGCCGGGTGTGAACGTGCAGCCGCTCAAGCAGATGAACGGCCATGCCTCGTTCAACCAGGTGTTCTTCACCGACGCCGAGGTGCAGCCGGAGTTCCTGGTGTCCACTGTCGGCGACGGCTGGGCGGTGACGACCACGACCTTGATGCATGAACGCCGCGGCGCCGACGGCTTGCGCACCTGGGCCATGGGCTCGGATCGCAAGGGCCGTGCGTACGAGGAGGAGCGCGCCGAGATCGCGACCGTGATGGAGCCCTACAAGTGGTACCCGCAGCGCGCCGGCCGCGTCGATCTCATCCTGCAGCGCGCCAAGGAGACCGGCCGCCTCTCCGATCCGGTGGTGCGCCAGGAGATCGCCAAGGTGCTGATGATGTCCAAGGCTGCCGAATGGACGGCGCGCCGGGCCCGGGCGGCGCAGCTTCAGGGCCGGCCGCAAGGTCCCGAGGGATCGCTCGGCAAGTTGATCTCGAGCCATGTCGCGCGTGCTGCAGCACGTGTGCATACGCAACTCACCGGCGCCGATGCGCTGCTGTCGGGCGAGGACAGCCCGATGAACGGGTTGATCGCGGAGATCCTGGTGTCGGTGCCGGCGGGCTCGATCGCCGGCGGCACCGACGAGATCCAGCGGAACATCATTTCAGAGCGTGTGCTGCGTATGCCCAAGGAGCCGCGCGATGACGTCGACAAGCCCTTCCGCGACGTGCCGCGCAACACCGTGTCCTGAGCGTCAGCCGCCCTTCAGCGCGGCCTTCAGGCAGGCGATGAAGGCGCGGCTGTCGATCGGCTTGCTGAAAAAGCCCGCCGCGCCCGCCTGGATGGCACGCAGGCGGGTCCGTTCTTCCGGAAATCCGGTAATGAGGATGATCGGCAGATCGGGTTGGCGTGATGCGAGCTCGCGCTGCAGATCGAGGCCCGTCATTCCGGGCATCTGGATATCGGCGACTGCACACGATGTGTCGGCCAGATGGGGCGACGCCAGGAAATCGGCCGCGCCCGCGAAGGCCATGGCCTCGTAGCCCAGCGATCGGACCAGGCTGCTCAAGGCGATGCGGACGTCCTCGTCGTCGTCGATGATGGAAACGAGTGGAGCTTGCGGCAGGGTCGGATCCTCACGGACGGCGGCGACTGAGCCGACAATGTCCTGTCCCTAGGGATAGTGAAATCATACGAAGGTGTAAGTGGACGACAATTTGTACAAACGTTGTCCTGCCGGGTGCGACCGAGGGAGAGGCCGTCGGTGACGGAGCTTGCTGGATATGTCCTCGAGACCTTGCGCGAAGGTCGCGAGGCCGTGCTCTATCGCGCCCGGCACCCCGCCGATCTCGAGACTGTGCTCGTTCTCATCCCGGGGCCATCGCAGCAAGATGATCTGAGCCATCTGGAGAGAGAGCATGCCCTCGGCGACAAGCTCGATCCAGGCTGGGCGGCACGGCCATTCGCATTGCGACGTCATGGCGGCCGCACCGTCCTTCTTCTCGAAGATCCGGGCGGGGAACTGCTGGATCGCAGCCTCGGCCGACCTCTCGAGCTCGGGCGCTTCCTGCGGATCGCCATCGGGCTGGCAACCTCTCTCGGCCACGCTCATCGGTGCGGGCTGATCCACCATGACGTCAAGCCTGCCAACCTGCTGGTCGATGATGCGGGTTCTGTACGGCTGACCGGCTTCGGCATTGCATCGGCGCTGCCCGCGGGCCAACGCACTGTCGCGCCGACCGAGGTCGTCGCTGGTACGCTTGCCTACATGGCGCCCGAGCAGACCGGGCGCATGGACCGGTCGATCGACGCGCGCAGCGACCTCTATTCCGCGGGCATCACTTTCTACGAGATGCTCACCGGCACGCTGCCCTTCGTAGCGTCGGACCCGATGGAGTGGATGCATTGCCATATCGCCCGGTCGCCGCCGCGGCCGAGCGAGCATGTTCGCGGCTTGCCGGCTGCGGTCGAGGCGATCGTGCTGAAGCTCCTCGCCAAGTCGCCGGACGATCGCTACCAGACCGCCGCCGGTCTCGCTGTCGATTTGCGCCGGTGCCTCGAAGACTTCAGCCTGCAGGGTCGCATCGATCCTTTCCCGCTGGGCGCCCACGACGGCACCGACCGGCTGACTGTGTCGGGCAAGCTCTACGGACGCGAAGCGGAGGTGAGCGAGCTGATCGCGGCCTTCGTGCGAGCCGCGACGCTCGGCAGGACCGAGCTGGTTCTGGTGTCGGGCAGCGCCGGCATCGGCAAGTCCTCGATCGTTGGACAGCTCGCCAAGGTGCTCGATCCAGCACGCGGCTTCTTCGCCGCCGGCAAGTTCGATCAATACCTGCGCGATATCCCGTACGCGACGCTGGCCCAGGCGTTCCAGGATCTGGTGCGCCAGCTGCTGGGCAAGAACGAGGTGGAGCTGGCACGCTGGCGGGCGGCGCTGCTCGAGGCGCTGGGCCAGAACGGCCAGCTCATGGTCAATCTCATCCCCGAGCTGGCGCTGATCATCGGCCCGCAGCCGCCGGTCCCCGAGATGCGGCCGCGCGATGCGATGAGTCGCTTCCTCGCCGTGTTCTGGCGATTTCTTGGCGTGTTCGCGCGCGCCGATCAGCCGTTGGTGCTGTTCCTCGACGATCTGCAGTGGGTCGACGCGGCGACGCTCGAGCTGATCGAGCGCCTGGCTGTCGAGCCCTCGGTCCGACATGTCGTGCTGGTCTGCGCCTATCGCGACGAGGAGGTTGGCGAGGAGCATCCTCTTCTTCGCAAGGTGGCGGCGATGCGCGAGGCTGGGGCGAGGGTGCGTCAGGTCACGCTGCTGCCGCTCCCGCCTGTCGATGTCCGCTTCCTTGTCGCCGATGCGCTGCACACCGAGGCCGAGCAGGTGCGGCCGCTGGCCGAGCTGGTCTTCGAGAAAGCGCGCGGCAATCCTCTTTTTACGATCCAGTTCCTCGGCACCCTGGCCGACGAGGGCCTGCTCGCGTTCGATCACGAGCGCGCGGCCTGGCAGTGGGACATCAGCCGCATCGGCGCGCGGAACCTGGCCGACAACGTGGCCGACCTCATGGCCACGAAGCTGGCGCGTCTTCCATCGACGACCCGGGAGGCGCTGACGCTGCTTGCCTGCCTGGGCAACGCTGCCGTCGTCACAACGATGGCGTCGGTTACCGGACAATCGGGCGACGCCATCAACGTCGCCTTGTCGGATGCCGTCGATGCCGGCTTGGTCCAGCGGGTCGGCGACGCCTATTCCTTCTTCCATGACCGCATCCAGGAAGCAGCCTACGCGCTGGTGCCCCAGGGCGAACGCGCCGCGACCCATCTCAGGATCGGCAGGGTCCTGTCGTCGTTGACCGAGGACCTGGAGTCCTCCGACCGGATATTCGAGGCCATCAATCATCTTGACCGTGGTGCTCCCCTGATCGAGACGCTCGAGGAGCGGGAGCAAGTCGCCGAGCTCAACCTCATTGCGGCGAAGCGCGCGAAGGCTGCCACGGCCTATGCGTCGGCTCTCGCCTGCTGCACGGCCGGCCGCGCCTTGTTGGCCGACGACAGCTGGACAAGGCGATATCGGCTGACCTTCGATCTCGAGCTGATCGGTGCCGAGTGCGCCTTCATGACGGGCGAGCACGATGCCGCCATGGAGTGGCTCGCTGTTTTGACCGAGAAGGCGGAAAATCTCGTCGATCGAGCCGCCGCCGTGTGCCTGCGTATCGCCTTCCATTCCCTTCTCGACTGGAACGACCGCGCCGTCGAGGTGGGGCTCGACTATCTCCGCCATGTCGGGTTCGAATGGCCGGCGCAGCCGACGCACGAAATCATTGCTGCCGAGCTCGACAGGATGAGACATCTGCTGGCGGGGCGGTCGATCGAGGCGCTGGTCGATCTGCCGATCATGACCGATCCGACGTCGCTCGCCGCCATGGCCGTCCTGGCGGAGCTCCTGCCTGCCGCCTTGTTCAGCGATCGCGATCGGCACGAGCTCGCGCTGCTGCGCATGGCCAATCTCAGCATCGAGCACGGCAACTGCGACGCGTCGTGCCCTGCCTACTCGAGCCTCAATATCGTGCTGGGCTTCCGCTTCGGCGACTACCAGGCGGGCCTGCGCTTCGGGCAGCTGGCCTGCGACCTCGTCGAGACGCGTGGCCTGGACCGCTACAAGGCGCGTGTCCTGGGCACGTTCGGCGGATTCGTGCTGCCGTGGACGAAGCCGCTGGACCTGGCGCGGACGGCCTTGCAGCGCGCTTGCGACGCGGCCAACGCAGCCGGCGATCCGACCTACATGGTCTACTGCTCCCGGAATCTGGTGGCGACCAACTTCGTTGCCGGCTTGCCGCTTGCGGATGTGCAGCGCGAGGCCGAGCAGGCGCTCGCCTTCGCCCATAGGGTCAGGTTCGGCCTCGCCGCCTCCTCGTTCAACGCCTTGATCATGCAGGTCCGCGCCTTGCGCGGCCTCGACGTATCCGCCGCCAACGATCCGGCGGAAGGCAACAGACGTTTCGGCCAGGAAACGGACAATGCCGGCACGCGCGTCGCACTCGCGACGTCCTGGTATTGGGTCAACAGGTTGCAGACCCACTACCTCGCCCAGGACCATGCGGCGGCTCTGGATGCAGCCGGGCGAGCCAGCCGTTTTCTCGCCTCGACGCGCGCTTTCCTGGAGACTGCCGAGTATCACTTCTACGGCGCCCTTGTGCACGCCGCCGCTTGCGACGCGGCTGTTGTCGAATCGAGATCGTCGCATCTCAGCGCGCTCGCCGCTCATGAGCAGGCGCTTGCCGTCTGGGGTGAGACCTGCCCTGAGAATTTTGCCAATCGCGTCGCCTTGGTACGCGCCGAGATCGCTCGCCTGGAAGGGCGGCCGTTCGATGCCGAGCGACTTTATGATGAGGCCATCCGGTCGGCGCGCGAATGCGGCTTCATCCAGAACGAGGCGATTGCCAACGAGCTCGCTGGCCGCTTCCAGGCGGCTCGTGGGCTGGCGACGGTCGCGGAGGCCTATCTGCAGAATGCCCGCTTCTGTTACCTGCGTTGGGGCGCCGCCAGCAAGGTCCAGTTGCTCGATCGTGCCTACCCGTTTCTGCGCTCGGCACCGGCGCAGCCGGTCGCCAGGGATACCTTCGGCGCCGCCGCCAACCAGCTCGACGTCGGCGCCATGGTCAAGGCGGCGCAGGCACTGTCTGGCGAGATCGTGCTGGGCACGTTGCTCGAACGGCTGATGCGTATCACGGTCGAGCACGCTGGTGCCGAGCGTGGCGTGCTTGTCCTGCTTCGCCAGGGCGAGCCGCGGATCGCGGCCGAGACGACCATGGAGCAGGGTCGCATCGAGGTGGCGATCCGCGAGAGGTCCGTCGCGTCCCTCGATCTTCCGAACGCAGCGCTGCACTACGTGATGCGGACCCGCAAGAGCCTGATCCTGGGAGATGCCTCGACCAGCACCCTTCTGTCCGACGACGTGTATGTGCGGCTGCGCCGCTCGCGGTCCGTGCTCTGCCTGCCCATCGTCAAGCAGGCGACGCTCACGGGCGTGCTCTACCTCGAGAATGACCTTGCGCCGCACGCCTTCACGCCGGATCGCCTCTCGGTGCTCGAGCTCCTGGCGTCGCAGGCCGCGATCTCGCTCGACAATGCCTATCTCTACGCCGACCTGCGGCGCAGCGAGGCATTCCTTGCCGAAGGCCAGCGGCTCAGCCGCACCGGCAGCTGGAGCTGGCACGTCGCCACCGGAAAGGTCGTGTGGTCGGACGAGCACTACCGCATTTTCGGCTACGATCCCACGCAAACAGCGGCGAACTTCGATCTGTTCCTGAAGACCGTGCATCCGGACGACCGCTTGCTGGTGAAGCGCAACCTCGATGCCGCCATCCGTGACCGCTCCGGTTTCTCCTTCGAGTTCAGGCTCAGTCGGCCAGACGGGACGATCGCGCACGTGCAGGGCGTGGGCCGTCCCGTCCTCAACGAGTCGGGCGCCGTGGAGCACTATCTCGGCAGCACGATGGATATCAGCGAGCGCAAGAGAGCGGAGGATGCGTTGCGCCATGCCGAGGCCAATCTCGTGCATGTGGCGCGGCTGTCGACCATGGGCGAGCTGACGGCTTCGATCGCGCACGAGGTCAACCAGCCGCTGGCGGCGATCGTCTCGAATGCCGAAGCCTGCCTGCTCTGGCTGGAACGGCAACAGCCGGATCTCGATGAGGCGCGTCGCGCTGCCGAGCGCATCATCGCCAACGGCCAGCGCGCGGGCGACGTCATCAAGAGCGTCCGCGCGCTGGCCCGCAAGACCGCGCTCGAGATGACGCGCTTCGACATCAACAACGCCATCGACGAAGTGCTGAACATGATGAGGACGGAGATGCGGCGGCACGGCGTTTCGCTCGAGACGGATCTGAAGGCCGGGCTGCCAACCGTCATGGGCGACCGGGTGCAGCTTCAGCAGGTCGTCATGAACCTGATCCTGAACGCCATCGAGGCGATGAGCACGGTGAGCGACCGTCCACGCCGACTGCGTGTTGCCTCTGCCAGTGAACAGGCTGGCAACGTCGTTGTGGCGGTGGAGGATTCGGGTGTCGGCCTGCCCGCCGAAGCCATGAAGCGGCTATTCGATTCGTTCTACACGACGAAACGCGAAGGTCTGGGTCTGGGCCTTTCCATCTGCCGTTCGATCGTCGGCGAGCATGGTGGCCGCCTATGGGCCGAGGCCAATGCCGGACCGGGCAGCACTTTTCGCTTCGCCGTGCCGATATCGGGTCAAGATGCGAAGTAGATGCAGTCCCGCCTCTGGACGACTGCGGCCGATCCGGGCAGCTTCTGCTGCATGGCTAAACCTTTGCGATTCTACTATCACGCGTGGCTGCGCGAAGCAGACTGGGCTCGCTGGCGCGCGCTCAGCGAGGACCTTCCCGACAGCTATGAGGAGTGGCGATCGGCGGCCGAGGAGACGATCGCGAAGAGCAGGGCCCAGCCCTGGCAGATCCGCAAGGTCGAGATCGATCCGGAAGAGTATGTCGCCTGGTGTCGAGCGCGAGGCCGCCTGTACAACGCCGCCAGCCGCGCGCTCTACGCCACGTTTCTCGGGACCACCGCGCGAAGCGACAGTCCCGAGTAGGCGTCGACGCTTACTTGTCCAGCCAGAAAGTATCGAAACGAACGCAGTCGTAGATGCCGAAATATTCGTAAGGGTTGTGGCCCTTCACGTAGTTGTACCAGACGTCGTTGATCTTCTCCCAGCAGATCGGCAGCACCGGCGGATCCTGCTCCATGATCTTCTCGGCCTCGCGGATCAGCTCCAGCCGCTTCTTTGGATCGACCTCGGTGTCGATCTTGGGCACGAGCGCGTTGAACTGCTCGTTGTTCCAGAAGCCGTAATTCTGCGGCCCGTCCTTCTTGTACCAGGCGTTGAAGTAGTCCGACGGATCGAGCAGCGTCGACACCACGGCGCCGACCGCAAGGTCGAAGTTGCCGGACTTGACGTCGTCGAACCATACCGATTCGACCACGGTGCGCAGTTTGGTCTCGACGTTCAAGGCCTGCTGCAGCATGGCCTGGATGGCCTGGGCCCACAGCTTGAAGGTCGCGACCTCGCGCACCAGGAAGTCCAGCCCCTTGATGCCGCCGGACTGACCCGCCGCCGCGAGCAGCGCCTTGGCCTCCTTGATCGCCGCCGTCGGGTCGTCCTGGTAGCCGACCCGCTTGGCGAGCTCCTTGGTCGGCGTGGCGAACTCGGAGAAGGGATAGATGAAGCCGCCCACCATCATGGGCGCCACGTCCTTGACGACGTCGACCAGGACCGCCCGCTCGAACACGAGGTGCAGCGCGCGGCGCACCCGCGGGTCGTCGAGCGGCTTCTTCTTGTTGTTCACCCAGGTGCCCTGGATGACGCTCTGGTAGAAGTTGGTCGACGACATGCCCTTGGTCTCCTTGGCCTTGCGCGCCGTGACCGGGTCGACGATGCGGCCGTAGTCAACACGATTGGAGAGCAGCGCCGAGCCGAGCTCGGGCGAGAAGGGCAGGGCGTGATAGAACTCGATGCCGTCGAGATAGGGCAGGCCCTTGTTCCAGTAGCTCTTGTTCTTCTCCATCACCCAGATTTCGTTCTCGACGCGGCGAACGCTCTTGAACGGGCCGGTGCCGGGGATGTCGACGACGCGGCGCAGGTTGTAGTTGTTGTCCTCCAGGGTCTTCTTGCGCACGATCACGTTCCAGCCGCTGGCGAAGGCCGCCATCATGAAGCTGGACGGCCGCGGCTCGGAGAGCTTGAACACCACCGTTTTCTTGTCCGGCGCCGTGATCTCGCTCACCGTGCTGAAGAGGGTGCTGCGCGGGATGCTGACGCCCGATGGCGGCTTGCAGATGCGGTCGTAGGTCGCTTTCACGTCCTCCGAGGTGAAGTCCGCGCCATCGTGGAACTGCACGCCTTCACGCAGGTGGAAGGTGTAGGTCTTGCCGTCCTTGGCGATCTCCCAGCTGTGCGCCAGGTCGGGAATGATGGTCTTGCCGCTGTCGCGCGGATCGCGCCGGATCAGGTTGTCGAACATGCAGCCCTGGCAGCCGAGGCTGTTGATGGTGCCCGACTGGTGCACGTCGAAATGCGGCGGCCGCGAGGTGATGGCGTATTTCAGCACGCCGCCCGACTTCGGATTGGGCTCCGGCGCCTTGAGCTGGAACTTGGTGCCATCGAACTCGTCGGGCACGCCCTCGGCGAGGGCCAGCTGCCACGGGAAGGCAAGCGCGCCTCCCAGGGCTGCCGCACCCCTGACGAATTCGCGCCGGTTTACGCCGTACTTTAGGCGAGAACGCTCGAACTCACGGTCTTGCATCGCGTTTCCTCCCGGATCGCCCTTTTCCTTTTCGAGCACGGTGTGCTCTGATGGCGGGCCTCCTTATGTGGGGCCAAAGCTAGACGATAAAATTCAGGGAGTCATGGTTTGAATCTGCGCGAGGCGACTCGACCGGTTCTGCAAATCGAGGATTTGCGCACGCACTTCTTCACCGCCATCGGCACCGTGCGCGCCGTAGACGGCGTATCGTACGCGCTCAGGCCCGGCGAGACTCTGGGCGTGGTAGGCGAGTCGGGCTGCGGCAAGAGCGTGACGGCGCTGTCCATCTTGCGCCTGGTCGCCAACCCGCCCGGTCGTATCGTCGGCGGCTCCATTCGCTTCGACGGCACGAACCTGCTTGAGCTCGACGAAGCCGAGATGGAGAAGATCCGCGGCAACGACATCTCGATGATCTTCCAGGAGCCGATGACGTCGCTCAACCCGCTGTTCACGGTGGGCCGGCAGATCAGTGAGGCGATCGCGCTGCACCAGGGCCTGTCGCGGCGTGACGCTTGGGGGCGGGCTGTCGAGATGCTCCGCCGGGTGCAGATCCCCGAGCCGGAGAAGCGCGCGCACGCCTATCCCCATCAGCTCTCCGGCGGCATGCGCCAGCGCGTGATGATCGCCATGGCGCTGTCCTGCAATCCCAAGGTGCTGATCGCAGACGAGCCGACGACGGCGCTCGATGTCACGATCCAGGCACAGATCCTCGATCTGATGCGCGAGCTGCAGGAGACCTTGGGCACCGCCATCATCCTGATCACGCACGACATGGGCGTCGTCGCGGAGAACGCCGATCGCGTCGTCGTGATGTATGCCGGCCGCAAGGTCGAGGAAGCGCCCGCTGCCGAGCTGTTCGACGCCCCGGGTCATCCCTATACCAAGGGCCTGCTGGGCTCGATCCCGCATCTCGACGCGGCCGCCCGCAGCAATCGCCGAGCGCGGCTCAACGAAATCAAGGGAATGGTGCCGTCGCTGTTCAACCTGCCGGCGGGTTGCAGCTTCGCCGCGCGCTGCGCTTACGCCACCGAGCAATGTCGCGAGGTCGCACCGGCCTTGGAGGAACGCCGGCCGGGCCATTGGATCGCCTGCTGGCATGCTGATCGGCTCTTGAAGGGGATCGCATGAACGTCGTCGCGTCTCTGCCCCGCAAGCTGGTCGAGGTGACGAACCTCAAGAAGCATTTCCCGATCCATAGCGGCCTCTTCTCGCGCATCTCCGGCCAGGTCTACGCGGTGGATGGCGTCTCGTTCGAGATCCGTCGCGGCGAGACCTTGGGACTGGTCGGTGAGAGCGGCTGCGGCAAGTCGACGGTCGGCCGCACGCTGCTGAAGCTTCTGGAGCCGACCGACGGCACCATCCGGGTCGATGGCCAGGACATCACGCGTCTAGAGGGCGATGCTCTGCTGCCCTATCGACGGCGCATGCAGATGATCTACCAGGATCCTTATGCGTCGTTGAACCCGCGCATGTCGGCGGGCGAGATCGTGGGCGAGCCTCTGATCATCCACGATATCGGCACGCCGGCCGAACGGCGCGAGCGCGTGGCCGGGCTGTTCGAGCGCGTTGGCCTGCGGCCGGAGGCCATGCTGTCCTATCCGCACGAATTCTCGGGCGGCCAGCGCCAGCGGATCGGCATTGCCCGCGCCCTGGCGCTCAGTCCCGACCTGATCGTGGGCGACGAGCCGGTGTCGGCGCTCGACGTGTCGATCCAGGCGCAGATCATCAATCTCCTGATGGATCTGCAGGACGAGCTGAAGCTCTCCTACCTGTTCGTCGCGCACGACCTCGCCGTGGTCGAGCACATCAGCCATCGCGTCGCCGTGATGTATCTCGGCCGCATCGTCGAGATGACCGACCGCAAGAGCCTGTTCGAGATGCCGCTGCATCCCTACACCGAGGCGCTGCTCTCGGCCGTGCCGATCCCGAAGTCGGCAGCGCGGAAGCGCAAACGGATGATCCTGAAAGGCGACGTGCCGAGCCCGATCAACCCGCCGTCAGGCTGTCATTTCCACGCCCGCTGCCCCTACGCGATGCCGCGCTGCCGGACCGACGTGCCGCAGCTCAGCGAGGTGCGGCCCGGCCATTTCGCCTCCTGCCATCTGCACGACAACGGCGTCACTTTTCCGCTGCGTCCGGCTTCTTAGCCTCGGCCGACGCCATGAGCTCGCGGTAGGCCTGCTCGAACCAGTCGATGCGCTCTTCCAGCTTGCCCAGGCGCGGCGGCATGTCGATCTGATGCGCCGCCTTCTGCAGGCGCTCGCAGATCTCGTTGTCTTCGCGGAAGACCCGGTTCGTATAGTAGCGCACGATGGGCACGCGCAAGGGGTCGGTCAGCTTGCGCAGCCACAGGTGTGGAACGGTGAAGGGCGCGGGATAGAGCCAGGCACGCATGCGCGTTCGGTCATGCCGGATGGCGTCGTAGACCTGGATCATGGCGTAGAAAAAATCGCCATCGGTGCGGAACAGCACGACCAGCAGGTTCGGAAGGATCTGGAGGATCGAATAGCGGGAAGGCTGGAAGGTGCCAGCCCGGCACTCGGCGAGCATCTTGTCGAAGGCGTCCGGCTCGGCGCGATTGAGAAAGGCGCTGTGGATGGTGCCGAAGCGGAAATAGCCGATGTCCTTGCGATGGAGATAGCCCGCCTTGCCCAGCGAGGTCGGATGAACTGCCGGTGCATGGTAGTCATCCAACGTGATGTGCATGCAAAGCCGCCAGTTGGCCTCGATCGGCGTCGACAGATGGTGCAGGCGGCCTTTGATCTGCGAGGCGGCTTCCAGGATCGTGAAGCCATCGCCCAGGAACTCCTCGAGCGTGTCGGTCGCACCCGGTGCTGCAAAACGTCCGAAGATCAGCGTTCCGCAGGTGGCCAGCTCGACGCGGTTGAGTCGGGCCCCGAGCTCCTGGGGAAGGGCGTCGAACAGCTCGCGGCAATGCGGCACGCCGACGGCGCGCCCTTCGCGGTCATACTGCCAGTGATGGTAGCCGCACACGATCGGCCCGTTGCCACGGTCGGCATGACGCAGCGGATAGCCGCGATGCGCGCAGACATTCTCGAAGCCGCGCAGGTCGGCGCCGAAGCGCTGCACGAAGACCGAGCGCGTGGCGATCGCGGCCGTGAACCAGTCGCCGTCGCGCTCGACGTCGGCGGTGACGCCGAGGTACGTCCAGACATGCGCGAGGCACCCCTGCTCACGCCTGAAGGCCTCGGGATCGACGATGCAACGAGTCCACTCCATGCGCCCTCATTTGCATGAGGACGCGCGGCGATAAAGTGAAAAGGCCGCTACACGGAGCCGCGCAGGCGGGGATCGAGCAGGTCGCGGATGCCGTCGCCCAGAAGATTGAAGGCGAGCACGGTGATGGTGATGGCAAGCCCCGGAAACAGCACCAGCCACCACGGCGGCACCAGGCCGGCATTGAGGGCGTCGGATAGCATGTTGCCCCAGGTCGGCGACGGCGGCGGAATGCCGACGCCCAGGAAGCCCAGCGATGCCTCGATGATGATGGCGACGCCGAGATGGGTGGTGGCCAGGATCATGTAGGGCGCCACGCATTGGGGCAGGATGTGGCGGAACATCAGGCGCCAGTGCGAGGCGCCGAGCCCGCGCGCCGCTTCGACGTATTGGAGTTCCTTCAGCGACAGGACGACCGACCGGATCACGCGGCCGCCGAAGGGGATGCGGGTGATGGCGATCGCCACGATCACGGTCGTCATGCCACCGCCCAACGCCATGGCGATGGCCATGGCCAGGATCAAGTCGGGAAAAGACTGCAGGAATTCGATCAGCCGCTGGCTCAGCATGTCGAAGCGTCCGCCGAAATAACCACAGGCCAGGCCCCACAGAGCGCCTACCGTGGTGCCGAACAGTACCGCGCCCAGCGCCACCGTGAGCGAGGCTCGGCTGCCGTAGATCACGCGGCTCAGCGTATCGCGGCCGATCTGGTCGGTACCAAACCAATGCTTCTCGTCGGGTGGCTTCTGCATGGAGCGGAAATCGGACTTCAGCGGTTGGTAGGGTGCGATGGCGGGAGCGGCAATCGCCATGCCGACAATCAGCGCCACGACGACGCCCCAGAAGGCCGAGAGCGGCGCGCGGCGAAAAAAGCTCCTGACCCCGCGCCCGATCATACGAAGGCGCGACGGTGGCGCAGGCAGGACTCTGTCCGAAGGCATGGTCGCAGTCATCGCAGGCGAATCCGGGGATCGAGAAAGGCGATGGTGAGGTCGACCAGGATATTCAGGACGACGAACACCGCGGCGTAGAGAAACACGAGATTCTGCATCACGAAGACGTCTCGTTCGCTCACCGCGGTGAACATGGCGTAGCCCAGTCCCGGCGTGGCGAAGGCGCGCTCGACCGGGATGGAGCCGGCCAGCACCAGGCCCAGAAGGACGCCGGATAGCGTGATGACCGGCAGGAGCGCGTTGGGCAAGGCATGGACCGCGATCACCAGCTTGCTGTTCAAGCCCTTGGCGCGGGCGGTGCGGACATAGTCCTCGCGGATCACTTCCAGGAGGCTGGAGCGACCCATGCGCGCGATGTAGGCGGCCTGCCCCAGGCCGAGCACCACGGCCGGCCCGACGACGAGCTCGAGATTGGCCTTGGGATCGCTGAACAGCGAGGCGCCGGTCAGCGGCGCGCGGTAGCCGAACCAGAACAGCAGGGCGAGCACGATCAGCATGCCGACCCAGAAGCCCGGCACGGCCAGGAACAGGATGCTGGCGAAGCGCGCCACGCTGTCGGCAATCGTGTTGGGCCGCAGCGCGCTGATGATGGCGACCGGGATGCCGACGATCCACGATAGCATCACCGACAGAAGGGCGATCTCGGCGGTCAGGGGCCCGCGACGCAGGATCATGTCGGCCACGCTTTCGGATCGAAAGAAAGAGCGCCCGAAGTTGCCGTTCGCGATGTCCTTCACCCAGGCGAGGTACTGCACCCACAAGGGGTCGCTCAAACCGAGCTCTGCCATGTAGTGGGCGCGCTCGTTGTCGGTGAGCTTGGCATAGCCCTCCGGCCCAAAGAGCGCGACCAGCGGATCGCCCGGCAGAATGCGCATGATCACGAAGACCATGATCGACACGCCGATCACCGTCAGCGCGCCAAAGACGAGCCGTCTTGCAATGTAACTATACATGAAGCGTGCCAAGCCTCATTACGTCGCCTCCCTGAGGCATATCGTTCTTGGGCGGCATCATAAGCGCTGATGGGGCTTCGAGGCGACTCTTCGCTGCGCGCCGAAACGATGGGGGAGGCATAACCGATCGAAACCCGTTAGTCTGGCCGTATGCCCGACCACACGATCTACCAGTCGCCTCGTCCCGCCGGCCGTGCCGGGGAAACGGTCGTCACCAGCACCTGCGGCCACAATTGCGGTGGCCGCTGCGTGGTGAACGCGCACGTCGTCGACGACCGTATTGTTCGAATCTCGACCGATCCGGCACGCTGGCAGCCTGAGCTGCCGCCGCTGCACGCCTGCGGACGCGGTGTCGGCCAGATCGAGCGTCTTTACCATCCCGATCGTCTGCGCCATCCACTGCGCCGCGTCGGCCCGCGTGGCTCCGGCCAGTTCGAGCGCATCTCCTGGGACGAGGCGCTGGACCATGTCGCGGCCGAGATGCTGCGCATCCGTCGCGAACACGGCAATGCCTCCATCCTCGACTGTTCGCGCTCCGGCAATACCTCGATGCTGCACGGCTGGGGCGTTCCCAAGCGCTTCATGTACAAGTTCGGCGGCTGCACCGAATTATGGTCGAACATGTCGGCCGAGGCTGAAGTCTTCGCCGTGCGCATGACCTTCGGCGCCAAGGCCGACTACAAATCTGCCGGCCGCGAGCCGACCGACTACGTCAATTCGAAGCTGATCCTGATGTGGGGTTGGAGCCCTGCCGACGGTACCTTCGGCACCGGCACGCAACAGTATCTCAAGGAAGCCAAACGGCGGGGCGTGCGCATCATCTGCGTCGATCCACGCCGCACGCGCACCAGCGCCGCGCTGGCGAACGAGCACATCTTCATCCGGCCTTCGACCGATGCGGCGGCGCTGATTGCCATGGCCTATGTCATCGTGAGCGAGGGGCTGCACGACCAAGCCTATTGCGACCGCCACGTGCTGGGCTTCGACGAAGCGCATCTGCCGCCGGGCGCGCCGGCCGGCGCGTCATACCGTTCGTACCTCCTGGGCGACAACGATGGCGTGCCCAAGACGCCGGAATGGGCGGCGCAGCGAACCGGCATCTCGGCCGAAACGATCAGGCGTCTCGCCATCGAATTCGCCACCGCCAAGCCGGCGGCTTTGCAGTGCGGCTATGCACCGGGACGCACGACGTTCGGCGAGCAATTCCATCGCGCCGCCTATGCGCTGGCGGCCATTACCGGCAATATCGGTATTGCCGGAGGCAACAGCGGCGTCAGCAACGGCGCCACCGGGCGGTGCGGCATCAAGGGATTCCCGGCCGGCTCGAACCCGATCGACTCGAAAGTGGCCACGCCGCTGTTGGCCGACCTGTTGGCGCGTGGTCGTGGCGGCGGCTATCCGGCCGACATCAAGATGATCTACTCGGCCGGCGGCGATCTCTTCAATCAATGCCCCAATGCGAGGAAGATCGCGTCGTCGCTGGATGGTGTCGAGCTCATCGTCGTGCAGGACCATTTCCTGACGCCGACGGCGCGCCATGCCGACATCGTGCTGCCGGCCACCACCTTCTGGGAACGCAACGACGTGCACACGCCGTGGGCTGGTGCGGGCCACTACGCCATCTTCATGAAACAGGCGATCGGCCCGATGCACGAGTGCCGCAACGACATGGACATCTTCGCCGACCTGGCTCAGCGCGTGGGTATCAATGACTATAACGACAAATCGGAGATGGACTGGCTGCGCGAGCTCACGGCCGACGCGGTCGACGACTTCGACGCCTTCACGAGCAACGGCGTTGCCCGCTTTGCTGCACCGCAGGACGCCGTCGCCTTCGCCGCGCAGATCCGCGATCCCGACAAGCATCGGTTTTCGACCCCGTCGGGCAAGATCGAGATCTACTCGATGGCGCTTGCCGCCAACCCCGATCCTTATGGACTCGGCCGCATTCCAGCCATTCCGACGTGGATCGAGCCCGTCGCGCCGCAAGCGCGCTATCCGCTGATGCTGTGCAGCCCGAAGTCGCGGGCACGCACCCATTCGATCCATGGCAACCAGCCGCTGCTCGGCCGCATCGATCCCGACGATGTGTGGATCAATCCCTCCGATGCCGCGGCGCGCGGCATCGTCGACGGGCAAACGGTGCGTATCTTCAATGACCGCGGCTCGACCCTGTTGCCGGCCAAGGTGACGCCGCGCATCGCACCCGGTGTCGTCTCCATCAAGGAGGGTGCCTGGTTCACGCCGGACGGCGACGGAGCGGATACCAGAGGCTGCGCCAACGTGCTGGCCGACGATCGCGCCGCGCCTTGCGGCGCCACGACTTACAATACCAACCTGGTTGAGGTTGAACGGCTCGGCTGAAGCTCGGCGCATCAGAGATCGGCATAACACGTCCGTTCGGCGCTGCCGCCTGGGTGAACGACGGCGCCGCCGATTGCCGGCCCGACGGTTTGGGCATAGCGCCAGAGCGCTCCGCTGGGATGGTGAGAAGGTCGCAGTTTCCACTGCCGGCGCCGTTCGGCGAGAGTCGCTTCTGGAACGACGAGGTCAATCGCTCCTGCATCGGCGTCGATTGCAATCGTGTCGCCGTCCTGCACGAGGGCGATCGGCCCGCCGACGGCGGCCTCGGGCCCAAGGTGCCCAATGCAAAGGCCGCGTGTTCCGCCTGAGAAGCGGCCATCGGTCACCAGAGCGACAGCTTCGCCCATCCCTTGCCCATAGATCGCGGATGTCGTCGCGAGCATCTCGCGCATGCCCGGCCCGCCGCGCGGGCCTTCGTAGCGGATCACCAGGACTTCGCCGGGCCGATAGTCTCGTTTGAGCACTGCGGCGAGGCATTCCTCCTCGGACTCGAAAACGCGCGCAGGACCTGTGAGGGACCGTCGGTTCAGCCCGGCAACCTTGCAGATGGCGCCTTCCGGGGCGAGCGACCCTTTCAACCCGACGACACCGCCGGTGGGGGACAGCGGGGCCTGCGGCGAACGCAGGATATCCTGGCCGATCGGGACGGTGACGTCGGCATGATTCTCGGCCAGCGTCTTGCCGGTCACCGTCGGACAATCGCCGTGCAGATAGCCGCCGTCGAGTAGCGCCTTGATCAGGACCGGAACGCCGCCGATTCGGTGAAGGTCGATCGCCATGTAGCGGCCGCCGGGCTTCATGTCTGCGAGATAAGGCGTGCGCCGGAAGATCTCGGCAACATCTCCAAGGTCGAACTTGATGCCGGCTTCGTTGGCAATGGCAGGCAAGTGCAGTGCGGCGTTGGTCGATCCGCCCGACGCCGCGACGATCATGGCTGCATTCTCCAAGGACTTGCGGGTCACGAGATCGCGCGGCCGGATGTTGCGGGCCAGCAGGTCCATCACGGTTCGTCCGCACGCGGCGGCGATCGCGGCGCGTTGACTGGAGACGGCGGGGATGAAAGCCGAGCCGGGCAGGGCAATGCCCATCGCCTCGGATACGGCCGCCATGGTGCTTGCCGTGTACTGACCGGGACAGGCGCCGAGGGTCGGACAAGCGGCGCGTTCGAGATGCTGCAAGCCCGCATCGTCCAGCCTGCCACCGGTGTAAGCGCCGACACCCTCGAAGACATCGACCACGGAAACGTCACGCCCGCCGAGATGGCCCGGCAGCAGCGATCCCCCATAGAGAAAGACCGACGGCACGTTGAGGCGCACCATCGCCATCATCACGCCGGGCAAGGTCTTGTCGCAGCCCGCCAAACCGACGAGCGCATCGTAACAATGACCGCGCGTCACGAGCTCGATGGACTCCGCCACCAGCTCACGCGACACCAGCGACGCCTTCATCCCCGAATGGCCCATGGCGATCCCGTCGGTGACGCTCGCCGACGTGAATTCGAACGGCGTTCCGCCGGCTTCGCGAATGCCTGACTTCACGTGCTGGGCTTGGTCGTGAAGCGGCATGTTGCAGGGCGAAGATTCGCTCCATGTCGTGGCGACGCCGACAAGTGGACGATCCAGGTCTGCCGCGGAAAGGCCCGTGCCCAGCATCATCGCCCTCATCGGAGCTTTCTCCGGTCCTCGTGTCACATGTCGGCTGGGCAGGCGGTCCTTGTCGAGCTTGGGCATGTCACTCTCCTCTTCGCGCGGAGGCTTGCCCAGGCTCTCTTGTCGTTCCAATATATTAATATCCAACCAGTGATATGAATTCCGAATGATCCTTCCAGATTTGCGCAGGCTTCGCTATTTCGTGGCGGTCGCGGAGGAGCTTCACTTCGGCCGGGCCGCGGAACGGTTGCGGATCTCTCAACCACCGCTAAGCGTGCAGATCCGGACTCTCGAGCGCGAGCTTGGAGTCCACCTCTTCATCCGAAATCGCCGGCGCGTGACACTGACTGATGCAGGCAGCGTGCTTCTCGACGAGGCCCGCCGGCTGCTTCGACAAGCGGAGCTGAGCGTGCTGCATGTGCGGCGGGCCGCCTCCGGGGAAATCGGTCGCCTCGCGATCGGCTTTGTCAGCACGGTCGATTACAGCATTCTGCCCACCCTGGTAGGGCGGTTCCGCAGCAAGCACCCTGGGGTGGATCTCTCCTTGCTAGAGATGACGGGCGATCGGCAGCAAGAGGCCCTGAGAACCGGCGAGCTGGATCTCGGCTTGTCGATCTTGCCGACGGCTGCCTCTGACCTCAAAACCAGGCCGATATTGCGAGAACCATTGATCCTGGCCGTGTCGGCCAAGCATGTGCTTGCCGCGCGCAGACGGCCGGTGGACCCGGCGCGCCTCAGCGACGAGCGCTTCGTCGTCTTCCCGCGCCCTCTCGCACCCGGCCTCTTTGACGCAACGATCGGCGTCTGTCGGCAAGCAGGCTTCACACCGAGAGTGGCTCAGGAAGCCGTCCAGATGCAGACGATCCTGGGCCTGGTGGCGGCCGGCCTCGGCATAGCCCTTGTTCCGGCGTGCATGGAAAATCTGCAGCGCTCCGACGTGCGCTATCTCAAGCTTGCCCCGGTGGCCGGCACCATCGAAACCGCGGCGCAATGGCACGTGCACAACAAATCGCCCGCTCTCGAGGCGCTGCTCGCCGAACTTCCCGACCCTGGCAGATAAGCGGTCGCGGCACGGCACGCACCTGTTCGAAATTGTCGTCATGGATGCTCAGTAAGGGTAATCAATAAATTCGCCTTACCGAGAGGCCGCCATAGGTGCGACCGTCACCAGCAAGGGTCAGATCACCATTCCGAAGGCCTCAGCGCAGCTGAGATCATGGCCATGACGCGCGGCGAGCCCTGAGGTGACCCTCGCCGGCAAGGCTTTCCAACGCTATCGCGCAGCCGGAGGTAGACAGACAGGTGTCCTGCCGGATTTCTTCACAGGCGCGCATGCGGCGGTCGCAGGTTGGCGGTTGGTTATTGACTCGAGATAGCGTGCGGTATCGTACCTACTTTCCGAAGGTCACCCTGGTTGCGCCGACATAGATTTTGCGACCGGAATTTTTTGCGACTGGAAAAGCGCATCGACGGGTTGACCGCGACATATGTTTCCCTAATTCAGAGCAAGCGGACCGCCGAACGCAGCGACACGGGTTCTGGACCACCATGAGTGGGAGGTCGCGCAAAGCCGATACGGCAAGACCAGCTCCAATTGAGACGAGGAGTGCGCGATGAAGATGAATTCCGCACAGATCGAGCAGACTCTCAGCCAGTTCGAAGCTGAAGCGATACCCCCGGACCATCCGGTGATGCCGCAGCTGCAACGGATGTTTGGCGATCACACCTATTTTCTCGATAGTTGTGGCCTCAATATCGTGGAACCCATGGAGACCGATAAGAAGGATGAGCGATTGGGAGTGGTGATCAATCTCGCCGACTGGAGCGATGTCTCAGCGACAAGCTTGCAGCCGCACCAGCCTCAATCGACAGAGCTGACGGTCACCCTGGGGCCCGACGGCAGCCATTGAGAGATCGTGGCGCGTTGCCCAACGCGCCGCCCGACAGCAAGCAAGATTGCCGATGGTCGCATAGCCGGTGCGGCCAAGCATTGGGGCGCGCCTCAAATTTGCCGAGAGACTTTGCTCGCCAACGGCAACCGATGGCGAGGGATGGTGTTCTCTCATTGGAGTAGGACGTCCAAAACCAAACCTCCAAACCAGGAGAGCCGACATGTCGAGAACCGGAACCTTGGCAATGACCGTCCTGGCGGCCGGCTTGTTGGCCCTGCCTGTCGCAAATGCCCAAAATTCATCTCCCTCCGCGCCATCGACTACGACCGACAAGCCGACAACTGGCGAGAAGCCGACAACTGGGCCGACAACCAACAAGCCGACCAAATCCGCTGACATCCCCGACGGCAAGCTCGATGCAGCGGCCAACGCCGTCAAACGTGTGCTCACCCTGAAAGATACCTACGAGCAGAAATTGGCCCGCGCGCCCGAGGACCAGAAGCAAGGCGTCATCGAGGAAGCCAACAATGCGGTGACCAAGGCTGTCACCGACCAGGGCCTGTCGTTGGAAGAGTTCAATAACATCATGGAAGTGGCGGAAAACGATCCGGTGGTGCGCGACAAGCTCGTCAAGCGCATGAAATAAGGCCGGCGCTGCGAAGCGCGTTCCTTCCACTGGCAGTCAAGGAGGACAGTCAAGGAGGTTGGCCATGCCGCAGATCCATCGTGACAACCAGCCTGTGACCCAGATCACCGTGATCGAGCCTGAGCCAGGCAAGCAGGCGGAAGCCTTGTCGTTGATGACTGAGCGCGCCCGTTTCATGGCGCGCCAACCCGGCTTCATTTCCATCAGCCTCCACCGCAGCCTCGATGGGCGTCGGATCGTCAACTATGTCCAATGGCAGAGTCGCGACCTGCTGCAATCGGCGCATAGATCACCGGAATTCCGCAAGGAGTGGGATCGATTCGACCGTATGACGGATGAGATCGATCCCCATCTGTACGAAGTTGCCCAGGTGATCGACGGCCGGCCGACGGGATAGGCATGGCGTCGACCGGCGAACGCGCGGTTGTCGTGTTCGGCGGAACGGGGTTTCTTGGCCGGCGCGTCGTGAGGCAACTGCGTCAATGCGGATCCTCCGTGCGGATTGCATCTCGGCACCCTGAGCGGCGTCTCGGCCTTGACGATCCGCAGCTGAAGCCCGTCGCGGTGAACATCCATGACCAACGGTCGGTCGCAGATGCGCTCGCCGGCGCCCATGCGGCCGTCAATGCCGTCAGTCTCTATGTCGAGCACGGGCAGGAGACCTTTGATGCCGTACACGTCGATGCGGCACGACGGGTGGCTACCTTGGCGCGCGATGCGGGAGTGGAGCGGCTCGCCCATCTTTCGGGCATCGGCGCCAATGTCGCATCGCCTTCCCTCTATATCCGCAAGCGAGCGGAAGGCGAGCATGCCGTCCGCGAAGCGTTCGCCCATGCCCTGATTGTTCGTCCCGCGGTGATGTTCGGGCCGGATGATGCATTCCTTACCGTCATCCTGAGCCTCCTGCGACGCTTGCCTGCCTATCCTCTATTCGGTCATGGTCAGACGCTTCTGCAGCCGGCCTATGTCGAAGACGTAGCTGCGGCGATCGTATCGGCCCTGCTACGTCCTGAGCGACCGGTCGCGACGATCGAGTGCGGCGGCCCGTGCCGCTATGCGTACAGGGATCTAATCGAAACCATTGCTCAACAAGCGGGCCTCAGGCCGCGCTTGATCCCGGTTCCGTTCGCCGTCTGGCGTGCGCTGGCGTGGGCGGCCGAGCGGCTGCCGAACCCGCCGATCACGCGCAATCAGATCGAGCTGATGCAGGTCGATAACGTGCAATCGCCGCAAATGCCTGGATTTGCCGAGCTCGGCGTCAAGCCGCATTCGGTCGAGGAAGTGCTGCGCGAGATGCTCCGCGGCGCATGATCGCCGTCATGCGTCAGATGTGCAGCGCTTCGCCCAGAGCTCGCAGGCTTGCTTCGTGAAAAGCCTCGCCCAGCGTTGGATGTGCATGGATGGTGCCGCCGATGTCTTCCAGCCGGGCTCCCATCTCGAGCGCCAGAGCAAAGGCCGAGGAAAGCTCGGACACGCCGGGACCGACAGCCGCGATGCCCAGCACCAGATGATTGTCGGCGCGCGCCGTAACGCGGACGAATCCATCATCGGCGGCCAGCGTCAGAGCGCGGCCGTTGGCCTGGAGTGGAAACTGCGCAACATGGATCTCGCGGCCGGCCTTGCGCGCGTCGTCAGGTGCAAGGCCAACAGTGACGATCTCCGGATCCGTGAAGCATACGGCGGGAATCACGTCGCTGTCGAAAACCCGGCGATGGCCTGCGATCTGCTCGGCCACGACGACGCCTTGTGCCATGGCGCGATGGGCGAGCATCGGCTCGCCCGTCAGGTCGCCTACCGCCCACACGTTGCGCATCGACGTCGCGCAATGCTCGTCGACCTGCACGAAGCCCTGGTTCACCGTCAGATCGAGCCGTTCCAGCCCGAAGCCGTCGACACGTGCCCGACGGCCGGTGGCGACCAGGACGCAATCGGCGGGAATGCCGCGGCGCGGCGCGCCCTCCTGATCGACGAGCACGGCATCGCCCGCGTCCGAGAGACCGACCGCGCGCGTCCGCGTCAGGGTCTCCACCCCCAGGGTCTGCAGGCGCTTGGCAACAGGCCGCACCAGCTCGGCGTCGTAAGCCGGCAACAGCCGGCCCTCGGCCTCGATCACAGTCACCTTGGCGCCAAGCTTGGCGAACACGGTCCCGAGCTCGAGCCCGATATAGCCCGCACCGATCACCGCCAGCCGTGATGGGACGGCGGTCAGGCTGAGCGCTTCTGTCGAAGAGATGATTGTGTTGCCGAACGGCAGCGCGGGCAAAGTCGCGGCCACCGAGCCGGTCGCCAGCACGACATGCTCGGCGCGCACGATCTGCGGGCCGGTGTCGGTGTCCACGCGGCAGCTCTTGCCATCCAGCATCTGGGCATGGCCCTGCAGGATCTTGACGCGGTGACGCTTGAGCAGCGACCCCACACCACTGGTCAATCGTCCGACGATGCCGTCCTTCCATTCGACGGTGCGCGAGAGATCGATGCTGGGGCGCTCGACCTTCAGCCCGAAGGGCGCGGACGTCGCCTGGTCGACCGCGCGATGGTAGGCGTCGGCCGCGTGGATCAGAGCCTTCGACGGAATGCAGCCGACATTGAGGCAGGTGCCACCCAGCCCGCCGCCTCTCGCGCCATTCGATCCGCCTTGCTCGGCCAGCACGACATCGAGGCCGAGCTGGCCGGCGCGTATGGCGGTGACGTAGCCGCCCGGCCCGCCGCCCACGACCAGCACCTTGGCAGTGATCTCCGCCATCTCAAGCCTCCAGGAACAGTGTCGCCGGGGCTTCGATCAGGCTCTTGATGCGCTGAATGAAGCGCGCCGCGTTGTAGCCGTCGATGACGCGGTGATCGAAGGATGAGGACAGGTTCATCATGGTGCGCGGCACGAACTCGCTGCCTTGCCAGACCGGGCGCACGACTTCCTTGTTGATACCGATGATGGCGACCTCGGGAAGATTGATCACGGGTGTGCTGACGATACCGCCCAGTGCGCCCAGGCTGGTGATGGTGATGGTCGAGCCCGAGAGCTCGGCCCGTGTAGCGTGCCCCTCGCGTGCTGCCTGGGACAGGCGCTGTGCCTCGGCGGCAAGCTCCCACAGGCTCAGCGCCTCGCAATGGCGCACCACGGGCACCATGAGGCCGGCCTCTGTCTGCGTCGCCACGCCAATATGGACGCCGCCGTGCCGTTCGATGATCTCGGCTTCGTCGTCATAGAGCGCGTTCATCTCCGGGAACTCGGCGACGGCCTTGACGACAGCCTGCATCAGGAACGGCATCAAGGTGAGGCGAGGGCGGTCTGCCCGTTTTTCGGCATTGAGCGTGGCGCGCAGTTGCTCCAGCGCCGTGGCATCGACTTCCTCGACGTAGGCGAAGTGTGCCGCGCGACGCTTGGAGTCCGCCATTCGCTGCGCGATGCGCCGGCGCAACCCGACCACCTTGATCGTCTCGACCTTGGCGTTGGCGGCACGGATGGCGGCGGCGCCAGGCTGGGCGCCACCGCGCAGAAAGGCGTCGAGATCGTCGTGGGTGATGCGTCCGGCTGGTCCACTTCCGCGTACCTGGCGCAGATCGATGCCAGCCTCCCGCGCCTGTCGCCGCACCGCAGGCGAGGCGATGGGCTTTTCTCCGGGAGGACGGGGCGGTCCCGATGGCGCGCGGATGAGCGGTGTGGGCGTTGGGGCCCGTGTTGAGGGCTGCGGCGCCGGCGTCGGCAGCGGGGCAGGTGGCGGTGACGGCGGCGCGGACCTTGCGGCCGGCGCTGCCGCTTCACGCGGTGCGGCGGCTACTTCTTCAGCACCTTCGCCCGACACTTCGAGCCGGACAAGCTCGGCGCCGACAGCGAGCGTGTTGCCGACTTCGCCACCCAGCGCCATCACGGTGCCGGCGACGGGTGACGGGATCTCGACGGTGGCCTTGTCGGTCATGACGGCGGCGAGGATCTGGTCCTCCAGCACCGACTGTCCGACCTGGACGTGCCATTCGACCAGCTCGGCTTCGGCTACACCCTCGCCGACATCGGGCAGCTTGACGATGCGAATGCCCATTTCAGGCCTCCAGAACGGCCTTGAGCGCGCGGCCGACACGCGCTGGACCCGGGAAATAGTCCCACTCCTGGGCATGCGGATAGGGGGTATCCCAGCCGGCCACGCGCACGATGGGCGCTTCGAGATGATAGAGGCAGTTCTCCTGTACCAGCGCGCTCAGTTCTGCGCCGAAGCCTGAGGTCATCGTCGCTTCGTGCACGACGACGCAGCGTCCGGTCTTCTTCACCGAAGTGACGATGGCCTCGAGGTCGTAGGGAAGCAGCGTGCGCAGGTCAATGACCTCGGCATCGACGCCGGTCTCCTCGGCCGCCGCTTCGGCCACGAATACCATGGTGCCGTAGGCCAGCACCGTCACTGCCGAGCCTTCACGGCGGACGGCAGCTTTGCCCAGCGGCACCGTATAGTGGCCGTCGGGCACCTCCCCCTGAGGATGGCGCGCCCACGGAGTCACGGGACGATCGTGATGGCCGTCGAATGGCCCGTTATAGAGTCGCTTGGGCTCGAGAAAGATCACCGGGTCGTTGTCCTCGATGGCGGCGATCAGCAGTCCTTTGGCGTCGTAGGGGTTCGAAGGCACGATGGTCTTGAGGCCGCTGACGTGGGTGAACAGCGCTTCCGGACTCTGGCTGTGGGTCTGGCCGCCGAAGATGCCGCCGCCCGTCGGCATACGGATGACCATGGGCGCCGTGAACTGACCGTTGGAGCGATAGCGCAGCCGCGCCGCTTCCGACACGATCTGGTCATAGGCCGGATACATGTAGTCGGCGAACTGGATCTCGATGCAGGGCCGCAGGCCGTAAGCCGCCATGCCGACGGCGGCGCCGACGATGCCCAACTCGCTGATCGGCGTGTCGAAGCAGCGACCGGCCCCGAACTTCTGCTGCAGTCCTTGGGTGCAGCGGAACACGCCGCCGAAATAGCCGACGTCCTCGCCGAACACGACGACGTTGTCGTCGCGCTGCATGCAGACGTCCATCGCATCGCGAATCGCCTCGACCATGGTCTTGCGCGGCACGGCTAGACTCCGCCCTGCTGGCGCTGGCGTCGAAGATGCGGGGGCATCTGCTCGAAGACCCCTTCGAACATGTCGCGCGCCGAGGGATGTGGGCCGGAATGCAGCGTGCCGTGGCTCTCGGCTTCCTTCTGAACGGCGATGACCTCGGACAGAATCTCCGCTTCGGCCTGCTTGTGCCGCTCCTCCGACCATACGCCGCGGCGGATGAGATGATTCTTCAGCCGCAGAACCGGATCGCCTAACGGCCAGGCGTCCGACTCCGTCTTGGGCCGATAAGCCGAGGGATCGTCCGAGGTCGAATGGGCGCCGACTCGGTAGGTCACATATTCGACCACGGTGGGGCCGAGGTTGCGGCGCGCTCGCTCGCTGGCCCAGCTCGCCACGGCATGGACCGCTGGATAGTCATTGCCGTCGACCCTGAGTGAAGGGATGCCGAACCCCAGTCCGCGGGCCGCAAAGGTACCGGACCCGCCACGGGCGATGCCCTGGAACGTCGAGATCGCCCATTGATTGTTGACGATGTTCAGCACGACCGGAGCCTTGTAGGTCGACGCGAAGACCAAGGCCGCGTGAAAATCCGACTCCGCCGTCGAGCCGTCGCCGATCCATGCGGCGGCGATCTTCGTGTCGCGCTTCATGGCCGAGGCCATCGCCCAGCCGACCGCCTGGATGTACTGGGTGGCAAGATTGCCCGACACCGAGAAGAAGCCGTGCTCGCGGGCCGAGTAGAGAACCGGCAACTGCCTTCCTTTCAGCGGGTCGAGCTCGTTCGAGTAGATCTGACACATCATGTCCAGCATAGGATAGCCGCCGGCAATCAGCAGTCCGGCCTGGCGATAGGTCGGGAAGTTCATGTCGCCAGGTGAGAGAGCCTTGCGAAAGGCGCAACTCACCGCCTCCTCGCCCATATGCTGCATGTAGAAGGACGTCTTGCCCTGGCGCTGCGCCATCAGCATGCGCGCATCGAAGGCGCGCAAGGTCATCATGTGGCGCAGGCCTTCCAACAGCTCGACGTCGCTCAGAAGGCCGGACCACGGGCCCACGGCTTCGCTGTCACGGTTGAGCACACGGATGATCTTGAAAGCCAGGTCACGGATGTCCTCGGGAGCACAATCGACTTCAGGCCGGCGCACTTCGCCGGCACGCGAGATCGGCACATCGCTGAAGTCGGGCGTGCCGCCCGGCCTCACTGCAGGCGCCGGGACATGAAAGGAGAGAGGTCCGAAATCAGGCATGGCACGCTCCGCTGAACGGTCTGCAGGACAATACTATGCCGCGCGGCGACTCAAAGTGCTGCGTGCCGCCGTGTGGGATAACATCGTTTCGTCCGTTCCACCGCGCCGGCAACATGCCGGCACAATGGACCATTGATCATGAAAACGGCTGGTCCGCGCTAGTGCCCGGGATGTGTTGACCATTGGCGACATATGTCCACATCGCTGAAGCCGCGGCCGTCGGCTTGCGCGTAAATGGACCGGGGAGTGCAACGCAGAAGAACTGCTCACTAATCGGCATTCTGACTGAGAATGCTTCGCAAGATGCCGCGTCGGGATCTTTACGGTATCGAACTATCTCACGACAGAATATGACTACCGTCGGTAGCGTAGCGTGGGCTTGTGGTTTGCTGCGCCGTCGTCAGGGCGCTCATGACGGGAGAACGTCTTTGACAGTTGCCGCGCATCTTGGTGACGCGCTCCGGAGCGCTCGGCGCCGGTCGATCCATCCCCTGGGCAGGCAGCTCCTTCTGGCGCTCGGGCCTGGCGGCACGGTTCTCGCGATCGTGGCTGCGGTCGTCGGCCTTGCGTGCAGCGTGGTCGTCGGCGCCACCTTCATCCAATCGCTTGGCGTCGCGCAGGTCCGTGAAGGCCAGGACTTCGAAGCTCGCATCCTGCATTTTGGCGCGACGAACAGGAGCTTGATGCATGCCATCGAAGACCTGTCGTTGGGCCAACAGGCGACACATCCGGCGCAGCTTGTGGTCCGCCAAGCGTGGCGTGCCTTCGAGCAGGAGCTGACTGCAATCTGCGAGGCGCTTGATCCTGCCGTTCCCCATATCGATCGACTGCGACGGGTCTGCTCCGACGACAAGTTTCGCGAGACCATCGAGCCTGAGCTTCTGATATTCAACCCGCCAAGCCGGCTTCTGGCTCCTTCTGCGCTGCAACAGCTGCAGGAGCTGCGCGGCGACATCGAGACACTTATCGAATACGTTCTTGGCCGCACGGGTGAGCTCGAGAACGAGCTCGTGCAGGACTATCGTCGCGCCATGCTGGTGCTTGCCGCCAGCGCGATCGGCTTTGCCCTCTCGGCGCTGGTCCTGCTCTATCTCGTGGGGCGGGCATCGGTTCAGCACTTCGCCAAATGGCAGGACGCGGCTCTGCAGCATGCCCGGCTCGACTCGATCGTGGGGTCAAGCGGCGCACCGATCCTCGTGGTCGATCGCGATTCACGGATCGTGCTCGGCAATCGTGAATTCCACAGGCTGCGCAGCGACGCAAATCTCGAGGATGCGCCCGCCTTCCAGCTCGCGCCCGATGTGCTGGCGCGTTGGCGCAATGGAAGCCTGTCGCCCAAGACGTTGCAGCCGGTCCACTACGCGCGCACCCTCATGGACAGGCAAGGCAGGGAGCGGATGTTCAATGTCACGGCGACGCCCCTCGCCGGAAGCGACGGATTGTTGCAAAGCATCGTCTTCGTCGCCGTGGACGACACCGAGCGCAGGCAGGCTGAGCAGGCGCTGATCGAGCGCGGACGCTATGACCGGCTGACGGGATTGCCCAACCGAGCCTATTTCATCGAGCGCGCTCGACAGGCGATCGCCGACGCCTCCCGCAGCGGGCAGGGACTCGCCATGTTCTGCCTTGGCCTTGATCACTTCAAGGACCTCAACAGTGCGATGGGCTATGCGATTGGCGATGGCGTATTGCGGGCAGTCGCGGAGCGTCTGAAGACTGTCGTGGGCAAGTCCGGCATTGTCTCGCGCTTTGGTGCCGACGAATTCGCGCTTCTGCGGACGGAGATCGGTGGCGAGGAAGATGCCGAATGCCTCGCGCTCGGATTGCTCGACGCGCTCGCCCAGCCTTACGAGATCGGCGGAAACGTCGTGCGCAGCACCGCCAGCATCGGCATTTCCGTGCACCATGCCGATGCGATCCGCCCCGAAATCCTGCTCGGGCAGGCAGATATGGCGATGCATCGCGCCAAGGCAAAAGGGCGTAACGGTTACTCCTTCTTCACGGCAGCAATCGACGAGGAAGTGCGCTCGAGGATCAGGTTGGCACATGACATGCGCCTGGGGCTTGCTCGCGATGAGTTCTTCCTCGTCTATCAACCACGCATCGAGGTCGGCAGCGGCTGCGTCACTGGCGTGGAAGCGTTGGTGCGCTGGCGACACCCGAGGCAAGGCCTGCTGCTGCCGGCGGTCTTCATTCCCATTGCCGAAAACAGCGGTCTCATTCAGGAGCTGGGCCTGTGGGTCATGCGAGAGGCCTGTCGTCAGGCGGGGCGCTGGGCGGAAATGGGACTGCCTGTCGGACGGATGGCGGTCAACGTCTCTGCCCTGCAGTTCGAGGCGCCGGCCGAGCTCGAGCGGGGCATAGAGGGCGCGCTTGCCGAGGCGGGCCTGACGGCGGACAAGCTGGAGGTCGAGATTACCGAGACGGCACTGGTGGCTGTCTCGCGCGGGCACGATGACTTGCTGCAGCGGCTGCGCGCCACGGGGATCAGCATCGCCATCGACGATTTCGGCACCGGATTTTCGTCACTCGACTATCTTCGCCGCCTGCCAGTCGACCGTATCAAGATCGCCCCGGAGTTCGTGCGCGACATCGCTGCCGGCGGCACGGATGCCACCATTGCGCGGATCGTGGTGCTCCTCGGCCGTGCGCTTGGGCTCGAGGTTCTGGCCGAAGGCGTCGAAACCGCGGCGCAGCTCGAAAAGCTGAAACGCTGGGGATGTCGCGAGGTCCAGGGCTATTTGTTCGCCAAGCCGCTGCCGGCGCAAGAGATCGCGTCGTTCCTGGGTGGGCGCAAGAGCGCAACGCGCGCCTAGCGGCGCCGGACACGAATGACGTCAACGTCTGCCGCGGAGTTTCGTTGCGTCGCTATGAGCTGTGACAACTGCACTAAGGCCAGTGTCGACCGCCCTCGGGCTCACTTGATGTGGTAGTATAGTTTGTGCTGCGGGCTCGCTTCAACGCCATCGGCAGCGCCCCATCGGTATTGTGTTGATGATGATGCGGCATGGCGACGACATCTGAGCGGATCGATGACCCGACGGCTGTTGCTTCGAAGCCGACAGTGCTCGTGGTCGAAGATGTATTGCTGGTGCGGATCCTGATCTCTGAGTTTCTGCGCGAGCGAGGCTTCGAGGTCCTCGAAGCGGCGAACAGCGAGCAAGCTATTCGCGTGCTCGAGGCCGACTACCCAGTGCGCGCTGTTCTGAGCGACATCTACATGCCGGACGCCGCCTTGGATGGTGTCGGCTTGGCGCGCTGGGTGCGCACGCACCGGCCAGATCTGAAGGTCATCCTGGGATCAGGGGTCGTCAGCACGCTCGATCCCGCTGACGCGGCCTTCCATGAGGGCCCACTGCTGCACAAACCCTATAAGCACGACGAAGTCGAGCAGCGCCTGCGCAGGGTGATCGCCGCTTCCGACGCGTGAGGGCGGTGCGACATATTGTGCGCCGCCATTAATTGAGGCTGTCAGACGCAACCCCCGTTGTATCGCCGCATTTCTTGGCCGTGCGGGGATTAGCATGAACATAACGTATAGTAACAATATGTCCCATACGGCTGTCCTTCTCCTCGACCGGGCCCTGCGCTACCGGCGGCAAGCGACCAAAGCGAGGCGGCTGGCGCAAGGCATTACGAGCGAGGACGTCGCCCGGAACCTGGTTGGCCTTGCCCATGCACTCGACCGAAAGGCGATGAGGGCGGAACGCGTTGCCGCGCGCGTCCGCGTTCGCGACCGACCAGACGACGGCGAGCGTCAGCTGGCCGCTGATTGAGGAAGCCGTAACCGTAGCGTGATCGCGCACGGCTTGCCCTGGCACGATCAAAGAGCCAAATTACGCGCGTGAAGCGCTTGCGCGTCCTGTCGGCCCTGCTCGCCTGCCTCGCTGTCATTGCGACTGGGCTGCCGACTGTCGTGCTCGCATGGAGCGTTCCGCCGGAGGCGGCTGCCGACCAGCCGACCCCTGCTCCGGCAGTCAAAGGAGCACTGTGCTCCCAGCATTGCCCGTCCTGCGAAGGGTTACCCTGCCCCCCAACGGCCGAACGCTGCATGGTGGCCTGCGTAGGTCTCACGCCAACCCTTGGCGTTGCCCCGTTTACTCTTTCCATCCCAGACGGTGGGGCGACCGCTTGGCCGACGCGGGTTGTGTCCTTGAGCGGCCTGTGCCGGCCACCGGATCCTCTGCCACCCCGATCCTGACCTCCTGATCGAGAAAGGCGTGCGCCCATGGGGCGCCGTCCCGTGCGATTGCGCGCGACCTTGCACAGGAGTGTCGTATGTCAGCCGTCAATTTTCCGAGGGCGCGCGCCGTGGCGCTTGCAGCCTTCGCTGTTCTCCTTGCTGGTGCTGTCGGCGGCCTCGCGCAGCCGTCGCGCGACCTGAACGTCGCTCAGGCTCAAGCCGCCAGCGGCGGCGCCTGTAACGGCAAGCCGGCGAAGTACTATCGCAATCCCATGGGCGCGCCCGACACCTCCCCGGTGCCGAAGAAAGACTCCATGAACATGGACTATATCCCGGTCTGCGAGGATGAGGCCGGCGAGGCGGCCGTCATGGTGAAGCTCAGCCTCGACCGCGTGCAACGGCTCGGCGTGCGCAGCGAGGAGATCCGCGAGCGCGAGCTGTCGCGCACCGTGCGGGCCTTCGCCAGCCTGCAGTTCGATGAACGCAGGCAGTTCGTCGTAGCCCCCAAGTTCGGGGGATGGATCGAGAAGCTGTTCGTCAACGCCACCGGCGACATCGTTCGCCGCGGCCAGCCGCTGTTCGAGGTCTACAGTCCCGAGCTAAACGTCCTGCAGCAGGAATTCATGCTGGCGCGCGGCATGCAGGGGCCGCAGGGCGTCGCCGACAACCGGCTGCGCAATCTCGACTATCCGCAAGAGGAGATGGAAAGGCTGCGGCGCGGCGAGAAGCCAAGCCGGGTCGTCTCGATTCCGTCGCCGGCGGCCGGTACCGTCATCGAGAAGATGGCCGTCGAAGGCATGCGCTTCCAGCCCGGCGACGCCCTCTATCGCATCGTCGACACGTCGACCATGTGGGTGATGGCCGAGGTCTACGAGCAGGATCTGGGCTTCGTGAAGGTGGGCGACAGGGCGAGCATCATGGTCAATGCTTGGCCCGACCGTCCGTTTCCCGGCAAGGTCACCTTCATCTATCCCAGCGTCGGCAAGGAAAGCCGGACCGCGCGGCTCAGGATCGAGGTCGACAATCCGGACGGCCTTCTGCGGGCGGACATGGCGGCGACGGTCGAGATCCAGTCGCCGGTGGCACGCGCCGTCGCGGCGCCGGAATCGGCGGTCATCGACAGCGGCTTGCGCCAGGTCGTGCTGGTCGAGCGTGGCGAGGGCCGCTACGAACCGCGGCCGGTCAAGCTCGGCGCTCGCGTGCCGGGCTACGTCCAGGTGCTGGAAGGCCTGAAGCCCGGTGAGAAGGTCGTCACCTCGGCAACCTTCCTGATCGACGCGGAGAGCAATCTCAGGGCTGCGCTCGCTGCATTTGCCGCTGGAGAGCAGAAATGATCGCCGCCGCCATCCGCTGGTCGGCGCGCAATATCCTGCTGATGCTGATCCTGACAGTGGCGGTGGCTGGCGGTGGCCTCTACGCCCTCGGCCGCCTGTCGCTCGATGCCATCCCCGATCTCTCCGACACCCAGGTGATCGTCTATACCGAGATGCCGGGCCAGGCGCCGCAAGTGGTCGAGGACCAGGTGACCTATCCGTTGACCACGGCGCTGCTCGCCGTGCCGAAGAGCCGGGCGGTGCGCGGCTTCTCGTTCTTCGGCGTGTCGTTCGTCTATGTGATCTTCGAGGACGGCACGGATATCTACTGGGCGCGCAGCCGCGTGCTCGAATATCTCAATTCGGGCACGGCCAAATTGCCGGCCGACGTCAAGCCCGCGCTCGGTCCGGACGCGACCGGCGTCGGCTGGGTCTATCAGTACGTCGTCGTCGGAGCGAACCGCACGTTGGCCGAGCTGCGCTCGCTGCAGGACTGGTACGTCCGCTTCGGTGTCGCCAAGGCAGCGGGGGTGGCCGAGGTGGCGAGCGTCGGCGGCTTCGTGCGCCAGTACAACGTCGTCGTCGATCCGGCCAAGCTCCGGAGCTTCGGCATCCCGCTCGGCCGCGTCATCGATGCGATCCGTGCCAGCAACCGCGAGGTCGGCGGTCGCGTCGTCGAGATGGCCGAAGCCGAATTCATGGTGCGCGGCCGCGGCTACATCAAGAGCGCGGCCGACCTCGAGCAGATCGTGCTCAAGGCCGACGGCGGCGCCCCCGTCCTGCTGCGCGACGTCGCGCGTGTCGAGATCGGTCCCGATGAGCGACGGGGCGTCACGGAGCTCGACGGCGAGGGCGAGGTGGTCGGCGGGGTCGCGCTGCAGCGGTTCGGGCAGAACGCTCTCGACGTCATCGACAATGCCAAGGCGAAGCTCAAGGAGATGGCCGCCGGCCTGCCGGACGGCGTGCGCATCGAGACGGTCTATGACCGCTCCGAGCTCATCCATCGCGCCATCGACACGCTGAAGTCGACCCTGTTCGAGGAGAGCATCGTGGTCGCCCTGGTCTGCGTCGTCTTCCTGCTGCATGTGCGATCGGCGCTGGTGGCCATCATCACGCTTCCCGTCGGCGTGCTCATGGCCTTCATGGCCATGCACGCCCTCGGGCTGGGCTCCAACATCATGAGCCTGGGCGGCATCGCCATCGCCATCGGCGCCATGGTCGATGCCGCCATCGTCATGATCGAGAACGCGCACAAGCACCTCGAGCGCCTGGCGCCCGGCCAGTCCCGCATCGAGGCGATCATCGACGCCGCCGTCGAGGTCGGCCCGGCCTTGTTCTTCAGCCTGTTGATCATCACCGTGTCGTTCCTCCCGATCTTCGCGCTGGAGGACCAGGAGGGCCGCCTGTTCAAACCGCTCGCCTGGACCAAGAGCCTGGCGATGGCCTCGGCCGCGCTGCTGTCGGTGACCCTGGTGCCGGCGCTGATGGTGCTGTTCGTGCGCGGCCGCATCCTGCCCAAACGGCGCAATCCCGTGAACCGGGTGCTGATCTGGCTCTATCGGCCGGTGATCGCCGTGGTGCTGCGGGCCCGGCTGCTGACCGTGGCGCTGGCCGTCGCGGCGCTGGCCGTCACGGTCTGGCCGGCCGAGCGCATCGGCGCCGAGTTCATGCCCAATCTCGACGAAGGCACGCTGTTCTACATGCCGACGACCTTGCCCGGCCTCTCGGTCACCAAGGCGGCCGAGCTGTTGCAGACCCAGGACAAGATCATCAAGTCCTTTCCCGAGGTGGCGTCTGTCTTCGGCAAGGCGGGTCGCGCTGCCACCGCAACCGATCCTGCGCCGCTCGAGATGTTCGAGACCGTCATCAATCTCAAGCCAAAGTCGCAATGGCGTCCCGGCATGGATGTCGACAAGCTGATCGCGGAGCTCGACCGCGCTCTGCAGTTCCCCGGCGTCAGCAACGCCTGGACGATGCCGATCAAGGCGCGCATCGACATGCTGGCGACGGGCATCCGCACGCCGGTGGGCGTCAAGCTGCTGGGCCGCGACTACGGCGAGCTGGAGAAGGTGGCCCGCGAGGTCGAGGCCGCGATCCGCGACGTGCCGGGAACGACGTCGGTCTATGCCGAACGGGTGAACGGCGGCTACTTCCTCGACATCGTGCCCGACCGCACCAAGCTCGCGCAGTACGGCGTGCTCGTGGAAGACGTGCAGCAGGCCGTAGCAAGCGCGCTGGGCGGCGAGACGGTCACCACCACCGTCGAAGGCCGCGAACGCTATTCGGTGAATGTCCGCTATCCGCGCGATCTGCGCTCGGATCCGAGGGCCATCGCGCAGGAGATCCTGGTGCCGACCATGAAGGGCGGCATGCTGCCGCTCGGCCAGCTCGCCTCCGTACGGCTGACCCAGGGGCCGACCACCATACGGACGGAAAACGCGCAGCTCGCGGTCTATGTCTTCGTGGACTTCCGCGACCGCGATCTCGCCAGCTATGTCGCCGACGCCCAGCGCGCGGTGCGGGACAAGGTCGTCCTGCCATCCGGGACTTACGCCGTGTGGAGCGGCCAGTTCGAGTACCTCGAGCGTGCCGAGGCCAAGCTGAAGCTTGTGGTGCCGGCGACCTTGCTGCTGATCTTCGTCCTGCTCTACCTCAATTTCGGCCGCATTGCCGAGACTCTGATCGTGATGCTGTCGCTGCCATTCTCGCTGGTCGGCGGCCTGTGGCTGGTGTGGGCAATGGGTTTCAACATGAGCGTCGCCGTGGCCGTGGGCTTCATTGCGCTGGCAGGGGTTGCCGCCGAAACCGGCGTGGTCATGCTGATCTATCTCGATCACGCGTTGCGGGAACGTCGCGCGCAGTGTGACGCGGCGGGCCGTCCCCTGACGGCGGCCGATCTGCACGCCGCGATCGTGGAGGGCGCCGTCGAACGCGTTCGGCCGAAGATGATGACCGTGACGGCGATCGCAGCCGGCCTTCTGCCGCTCTTGTGGAGCACCGGCACGGGATCGGAAGTGATGCAGCGCATTGCCGTACCCATGGTGGGCGGCATGGCAAGCTCGACCTTGCTGACCTTGATCGTCATTCCTGTCATCTACAGCCTGGTCAAGGGCTGGCAGCTCCGTCCCGTACCGGCGCTCGTGGAGGCGCACTCATGAGACCATTGCTTCTCGCCATGCTGTTGGCGCTCCTTGCCGCCTGTTCCGACGAACAGCCGCACCACGGTCTGTCTGCGGGACCGGACGATCCGGCCGCCCCGTCGGCGGCCCGTCCGTACGCGCCGGTGATGGCGGGCACCGTGTATCATGGCATCGGGGACCAGCCGTGAGCGTTCGCGTGTCGCTTTCCCGTCTAGCGGCGAGTGCAGCGGCGAGCGCGCTGCTTGCCGGTTGCGCATCCTTTTCGGCCGATGGCGGCATGGACGACGTCGCCCAGGCCGTTCGGCGCGAGACCGGAAAGGACGTGGCCAAGCTCGCCTCTGCCGAGGAAATCCAGCGCGCGCGTCAGCGCGTGTCGGTCTTGATCGCAGGGCAGCTCTCGGCGGACTCGGCTGTCCAGGTTGCGCTGCTGAACAACCGCGACCTGCAGGCGGCCTACAACGATCTCGGAATTTCCGAAGCCGCCTATGTGCAGGCCACCCTGCCCAAGAACCCCGGGCTGTCGCTCATGGCCTATGGCGGCACCGGCGTTGCCAACTTCGAGATCCGCCTGATTGAGAACCTGCTCGACCTGCTGACCCTGCCGGCGCGCAGCAGGATTGCCGCCGAGCACTTTGCACATGCCAAGCATGTCGCCATCTCGACCACGCTCGGCTTGGCGGCCGACGTGCGGCGGGCCAACGTCCGCGCCATCGCCGCCGACCGTCAGGTGCGCTTCCTCGAACAGGCACGGCAGGCGGCCGATGCGTCCGCCCGGCTAGTGGCAAGGTTGGGCGAGGCGGGCCAGGGCGACCAGCTCGATCAGGCGGAGA
>Ga0081455_10000269_pt2 | contig 40337 bp, 45 predicted proteins | sample TabmetS3T2R1_FD_70207 | JGI IMG/M metagenome (GOLD analysis project Ga0081455, IMG submission 70207) | Tabebuia heterophylla rhizosphere microbial communities from the University of Puerto Rico - S3T2R1 | ecosystem: Host-associated > Plants > Roots > Rhizosphere ... | reverse complement strand
CATGTTGCCCGTGCCACGCACGACGCTGGCAAGCGTGTTGAGGAGCCAGAAGCTGATGGCGCCGGCGAAGACGATATTCGAATACGCCAGCGCGGCGGCGAGGGCCTCACCCGTGCCACCCATCGCCCGGTAGAGTAGCGGTCCACCCCAGAGTGCCCCAATCGTGCAGAGCCCACCCATGACACACGCGATCAGCATTGCATGCAGCACCAGGGCCTGCGCGTCGTGGCGGCGGCCAGCGCCCAGGGCGCGCGCCACGGCTGACGCGACGCCGCCTCCCATGCCCCCGGCCGACATGGTCTGCATCAGCATGATGAGGGGATAGACCAGAGCGACCCCAGCGAGGGCCTCTGATCCTAACCAGCCGATGAAGTACACTTCGCCAGTACTGACGACCGCCTGGACTGCCATCACTGCGATATTCGGCGCAGCCAGACGCAGCAAGGTTGGCACGATTGGAGCTTCCAGGAGACTACGGGTACGAGCAGCCATGGGGCTGTTGTTAGGGGAGGTGGAAACCGCTGGTCTCATAGCACGCTGTCCTAGAGTACGAGGTTTGACAGAAAGAACATGACTACTAAAATAGTAGTAAATACTTTTTTGTCAAGACTCGTTTTCTATACTTTCCGTGCTGGAGCGAGTACAATACCTTGAGATATAGAGCATTCGGTGTGTACTAGACGGAGGGACCTATGCCAAAGCACTATGACCAAGCCTGCCCAGTAGCCAAAGCGCTCGAGTTGGTGGGTGACCGCTGGACCCTCCTCATTGTGCGGGATCTCCTGAACGAGGGGACACGCCGCTTTCAGGATTTCCAACAGTCCCTCAAAGGCATTGCGCCGGCCATTCTGTCGGATCGGCTCAAACTTATGGAAGAGCACGGGCTCGTCACCCGGCGTTTCTACTCCGACCATCCACCGCGCGCCGAATACATCCTGACCGATAAGGGGAAGGAACTGGGGCTGGTGATTGGTGCCCTGGCGACGTGGGGCTCACAGCATGTGTACCCTGAGGCTGCCTTAGTGCATGCTGACTGCGGCCACCCGGTGCGGGTGGGCTACTACTGTCCGCATTGTGATGACCGGGTACGCGGCACCGCGGTCAAACTCCAAAAGAAGCGCGGTTAGCGGGCGTGGATCACGGCGGGAATGCCGCGCGCATAGATCGCTCTAAGGTGGGCTGCCAGAAGACTCCCGAACATTATAGCCACAAAAATAAAGCCGGTGCTGCTAAGCAAGATGGGCACCGTCATCCATGGCATATCCATCAAGACGCCGTTGATGGCATTGAAGCCGGCCATGGTCCCCTGCGCGTGCCACGTGTTGGCACTCATCACCCGTCCGCGGATGCCATCAGGGGCCAGGGCCTGAATCATGCCATGGCTCAGGGTCATAAAAGCGGCGGTGGCGGCGCCCATGATGGTGGCCGCCACCATCGCCTGGGAGACGGTTGTGGTGAAGCCAAAGACCATGGGAGCGAGACCACTGGCGAGGCCAACCCAGAGAAACAGTTGCCCGCGGATCTTGTCGTCCTGGACTCTGGCAAGCATCAGATTACCCACAATGCCTCCGGCCCCGATACCAATCATCAGATAGGTCGGCCCTTTAAACAGATCGCCCCCGGTCGTCATCCCTAAGATATTGCGGGAGAAATACGGTAACACTGACTCAAAGGCCATGGTCAGGGCGCAGTGCAACACCGTCAGGATCATGATGGCGAAGACCATGGGATGTGTGTAGATATACCCAATGCCGGCCGCCAGGTTAAAAAAAATCCCTCGCGTGGCTTCCACAGTGCCGCGTGACACGGTGTGTATCCGCACCACCTGCGTCCAGCCAATGGCGTACAGTCCAGTGGAGACGAAGAAGGCCGTCTCGTGGCCGATGAAATGGATCACCGGCAGGAGCAACAGCGGACCCAGCATACGTGCCCCTTGCTGCATGAGCTGGTTTAACGCCACGGCATTGAGTAAACGGCTCGGCGGCACCAAGTTGGGCAAAAGGGCCTGGTTGGTCGGCATCTCGGTGGCGCGGAAGCAGCCATTGAGGATGGCCAACCCAAGGATTTGCCAGGCGGTCACCTGCCCTGAGAGGACGAGCAGGGCGAGGATGGCGTTATGGGCGAGGTTGAGGCTGTATGTTGCAGCCAGGACACGGCGGCGGTCAAGACGGTCGGCCAGGAACCCGGCGAAGGGGGTGACCACCAGGCTCGGGAGATGCGCAGCCATAGTCACAAGCCCTACCCAGGCATTGGAGTGGGTGAGATTGTAGACCAGCGCACCACGCAGGATAATCAATGCCCACGACGCTGACTGGGCACAACCTGTGGCAAGCCACAAGCGCCGATAGTCGGGGTACATGAGCGAGGTAAAAAATTCCAGTTTTTCTGTGGTTTCCTGTTGTTCCAGGGGCTCAACCCTCCCCCGTCATCCGCTAAGGTGCATATGATGTATGGTGAGACCTGAAGCCCCTCACCCTAACCCTCTCCCTCTGAGAGAGGAAGCAAGAAGCCCTGCCAGAGTCAATGTAACATTACATATTTGTAGGTGCAAGAGACCAGCACCTCGTGGTGGTAATTGTGGTACTATGCCCCCGATTACCATGAGGCCGGTACGCATGCCTGGAGGGTCTGCCTATGAAAATCTTTGCGTTTGATCTGCTCCCCTATGCCGAACATCTAGATCATCTCAAGGAGGGCAGGGAACTGCCCTGGCCCTTACCGAAACGCCACTTTCGTCCGGAGGTCGCCGCCCGCACCTATGAGGAGCACCTGGAAGCGTGGGCGTTGATGGACGAGATCGGCTTTGACGGTGTAGGGTTTAATGAGCACCATACCTCGCCCTATGGTCTGATGACCTCCCCTAACATTATGGCAGCGGCGGCAGCGCAGCGGACGCGTCGCTTAAAACTGCTCATTTATGGCAACCTGCTGCCCATCCACAATCCGCTACGGTTGGCAGAAGAGCTAGCGATGCTCGACTGCCTCTCTGGGGGACGTATTATCTCCGGCTTTGCGCGCGGTATCCCACGCGAGTATGTAGCGTACAATGTCAGCCTGGAGGAGTCGCGGGGGCGTTTTGAGGAGGCCTGGGAAATCATTAAACGAGCCTGGACCGAAGAGGTTTTGACGTATCATGGCACCTTCTGGTCCTTCCAGGATGTCGCTATCTGGCCGCGTCCCCTGCAACAGCCACACCCACCCGTGTGGGTGCCAGTGACCGGGAGCAAGGAGACACTGCAGTGGGCTGCCCGCGAGAATGTCCCCATTACCCCAGGGCTCGGCGGCCCTCTCGGCTTCCGGCTCGATGTCGTGCGCTTTTACGCCGAGTGTCTGGCCCAACATGGCTACCAGATCACCCCGGACCATCTCGTGCTGCCGGCGAGTCCCTATGTTGCCGACAGTCGGGAGCAGGCCATCAAGGAAGCGGGGCCGTATACGCTCTATTTTAACCAGACATTATTTAGCCACGGCAATATCACTGAGGCACAGCTACAACAACAGCGAGGCTATTTGAGCGCCAATCCGCACGACTACGTACGTCCGGAATACCGCGCTGCTCTGTCGGGTGAGCGCTCCCGCTACCGCGATATGACGCTTGCTGACCTCGAGCGCAACCAGGCGCTGCCGTGGGGCCGCCCAGAGGAGGTGCGGGATAGGCTGATTGCCGAGGCCGAGGGCGTGGGCGCCAACACGCTGCTCCTGAACTTCAACCGGGGAGCTATGCCGCACGCCATGTTCATAGAGCAGTTGCACCGCTTTGGCGCTGAGGTGTTGCCCGCTCTGCAGGCGCACCAGATGACGAAAGTACCCGTGTAGGAGCGCACCACTCTCCAGGCTACTGCTGTGGCGTCGGCTGTGGTGCGCCAACACCGATACCGAGTGCGAATTCCCAGGCCTGCTGTGTGGCGATGTCCTGCGTCCACGGGCGCATCAGGGCTGCCGCGCGCGCATCCCGGGCATGGCGTTCGAGAGGGTAGCGTTTGAGCATACCCCGACCGCCACAGACCCGAATCGCTTCCTGAGTTAGCGTCACGACTGAGCGTTGCACAGTGACATGTGCGGCACGAGCACGCTGCACAGCCGCCAGCGGAGGGTCTGCCTGCGCCTCAGAAATGGCCCGGTAGTACAGCGCCCGCGCCGCTTCCAGCATGAAGAGCATCTCCGCCACCGCGTAACCCTTGGCCGGGACCTCGGTCTGTAAGCCCGGTGCCCCAGAGATCTGGCCCGTCAGATAGGCAATGGTATAGTCATACGAGGCCTGCATCAGCCCGAGAAACGTCGCAGAGAAACCTAGTGGAAGATATGGGTAGGCGTTGAACAAAGCGCCAAAAAGCCCCTGCGGCAAGATCTCCGCCTCATCGGGGACGAAGACCTCGTGCAGCACCATATCACGGCTGACTGTACCACGCATCCCAAGCGGGTCCCACTCGCCTTGAAATGTCACGCCCGGTGCATCTTTCGGCACCTGTAGGTAGAGGGTGCGGTCTATCCAGGGGCCCTCGCCCACGAGCAACGCCGGGGTAGAGTAGTAATGCGCCGCGCCGGCGAGCGAGACAAAAAATTTATAGCCATTGAGCACGTAGCCTCCATCCACCTTGCGCGCCGTGGTCCCAAAGCGCCGCCCGCCAACTGTCAGAGCCGTATCCGTCTGTCCCAGTTCGACCGGTTCACTGTGTGGCTGCCCATAGAAGACGCCCCTGGTGACTACCTCGTGGAACTTGCTGGCACGCAGGGCCTCGTGCCGGGCCCGCGCCTGCTCGGACATCGGCAGGGCATCAGCAATCTCACCCATCATCAGCATCGTCAGACAGTGCATGTTAAAGGTGAGGGCCGTGGAGGCATTGCCCTGCGCGATGTGCTCTGCGACCAGGCAGTACGTCTCGAAGGTCGCGCCCAGGCCCCCGTATTGCTCTGGTACACAGAGGGCGAGCAGCCCTGCCGCACGCAGGTCATCGTAGTCAGCGAAAGGAAACGAAGCCTCGCGGTCGTACTGGGCCGCACGCGGCGCAAAGTTATCAATGGCCAGGCGGTGGGCGAGATCGATGAGCTCTTGCTGGCGGGGAGAAGGGCAAAGATCCACGCGGTTACCTCCTCAGAGCAGCGCAATCAGACAAACTGCGGAATGACTTGCTCGTTAATCAAGCGCAGATTCCTCAACTGCAACTCGTAGGGTAGCTGGCGTCCATAATTTATTTCATAGAGCAACTGCGTCAGACCCAGCTCCTCGCGTAGCTGTTGCAGCCGGGGGACCACCGTATCTGGGGTGCCGTAGACCACCTTGTCACGCAGCCAGTCATCATAGCTCATGTGCTGCACACGTTCCGCCTGGGCGTTCCAATTGCCCGTTGTGCCAGGACGCGAGGCGCTACGCGCCACGCGCTCGCCTAGGCCTTGCATGGCCGCCAGGGTGCTCTCCTTTGGTTCACTGTAGGCGCGCCCTGCGGTTTCGGCCACATACAACGGTATCCTGAGGCCCACCTGGGGCATACCGGCATGGCCAGCCTCTTGCCAGGCCTGCCGGTATTGCTCAATATATGGTCCGAGCTCCGTCAGGGCAAATACGCGGGAGGGATTAATGATGATAGGATAGCCCAGACGCCCGATCAGGGGAAACGTCACTTCTGAAGTGATCCCAACGCGAATAGGTGGGTGCGGCGTCTGCACCGGTTTCGGCCTGACATAGAGATCTTCGCAGCGGTAATATTTGCCCGAGAACGAGAACCGCTCCGTAGTCCACGCCTTCAAGATGACCTCCAGATACTCATCGAAGCGCTCCCGGCTCTCGGCAAAGGGCGAATTAAAACCATCGTGCGTATCTGGAAAGGTACCCCGCCCGACGCCGAACTCGACTCGCCCCTGACTGATGTGGTCCAGGGTGGCAACGTCTTCGGCGACGTGGACCGGATGATATAAAGGTAACAGCGTCACGGCCAGGCCAATGCGGATGCGCCGCGTGCGGGCGGCGATAGCGCTAGCGACCATCAGAGGAGAGGACAGGACACTGATCGGGGCAAAATGGTACTCAGCCAGCCACACCGAATCCACCCCTCTGGCCTCGGCTTCATCCACCAGCGTAAAACACTCGGTAAAGGCTTCCTGCTCACTCATCCCATCACGGCAGGGAAACTCGACAAACAACCCGACGTCCATGCACGCACTCCCTTCTCGCCCCGTCCGGGGCCACTAGAGACGCTCGAATATCTGCTTGACTGGGATGGTACAGGAATGTGCGCCAGCGTCAAGAGGCAGTGCCCTGGCTTGACAAACCGCCAAAAAGAGCCCCATAATGTCTCGCTATTGTGATGGCAATTTTTCATCAACCTCATGCGCATCAAGCACCAGATGAGGATAGCGTGTGTTTGAGTCGCTCACAGCAAAACTTGATGGGATCTTTTCGCGCCTACGAGGGCGGGGCAAGCTGACGGAAGCGAACATCCAGGAAGCGATGCGTGAAATCCGCCTCGCCCTACTGGAAGCAGACGTCAACTTCCAGGTCGTAAGAGATTTTGTGCAGCGCGTGCGGGAGCAGGCTCTGGGGCAAGAGGTTATGCGCAGCTTAACCCCAGGGCAGCAGGTGGTCAAAATCGTCCGCGATGAGCTAACGGCGTTGATGGGGGATACGCACCGTCCGCTGACCATGGCCTCTAGACCGCCAACCGTTATCCTGCTCGTGGGCCTGCACGGCTCTGGCAAGACCACCACAGCGGCGAAGCTCGCCAAGAAAGTGCAGGAGATGGGACACCGTCCGCTCCTCGTTGCCGCGGATGTCTATCGCCCCGCTGCGATGGAGCAGCTACGTGTCCTTGGAGAGAGTATACGGGCTCCTGTCCTTGTGCAGGAAGGCACCAGCGATGCGGTGAAAATCTGTCGCCAATCCTTCGACTATATCCGCACGACCAACTCTGATGCCATCATCCTCGATACGGCCGGCCGTTTGCAAATCGACGAGGAACTCATGCAGGAGTTGCGGGACATCAAGCAGGCCACCAACCCGCATTACACCTTCCTCGTGGTCGATGCCATGACCGGGCAGGAGGCTGTGAAGGTGGCCAAGGCATTCGATGAGGCCGTGGCCATTGATGGTACGATCTTGACCAAATTAGATGGCGATGCGCGTGGTGGTGCAGCGCTGTCGATCAAAGCTGTAGTTGGGAAGCCTGTGCAATTTGTGGGGGTCGGGGAGAAGCTCGAGGCACTCGAGCCCTTTCATCCCGACCGTATGGCCTCACGGCTTCTGGGTATGGGGGACGTGCTCACCCTGATTGAGAAAGCTGAGCAAGCCATTGATCAGGAAGCTGCTCTAGCTCTTGAACAAAAAATGCGCCAGGCGAGCTTCACCCTGGAGGACTTTCGCTCCCAGCTGCAGCAGATCAAGCAGATGGGTCCCCTGGAAAACCTGCTGTCCATGATTCCAGGCATCAAAGCCGCCAAGCTGCCGCCAGTTGATGAGAGCGGCCTGAAGAAGGTAGAAGCTATTATTAGCTCGATGACGCCTGACGAACGTCACAACCATACCATCATTAACGGTAGTCGGCGGAAGCGCATTGCCCACGGCAGTGGTACGAGCGTGGAAGATGTGAATCGTCTGTTAAAGCAGTTTGCACAAACGCAGAAATTGATGAAATCCCTGGTAGGCAAGAAGAAGGGCAAAGGGAAATGGGGGCAATTACCGTTTCCTCACCCTTTTTAAGCTGATGTACTTGCTTTCTCTCTTCTTAGGAAAAGGACTCTACAGTGGCAGTACGCATCCGTCTAAAACGTATGGGAGCCAAGAAACGGCCATTCTACCGTGTTATTGTAGCTGACGCGCGGGCTCCGCGCGACGGTCGTTTTATCGACACGCTCGGCACGTACAATCCGTTGACTAATCCAGCCGATGTCAAGCTGGATCCCGAGAAGGTACGCCTCTGGTTATCGCGTGGCGCACAGCCTTCCGATCCAGTCAGACATTTGCTGGCGCGTGAGGGTTTGCTGCATTCTTAGCAGGGTATAGACCCATCAAAAGGGGAGTAGTACGGCGTGCAGCCGGAAGGTTTGATTGCCGTTGGGCGCCTTACCAAACCCCACGGGCTGCGGGGTGAATTGGTCCTTCTGCCCTACGTCTATGACTTAGAATTGTTGCCTGATCTCGTGCAACGGCCTGTCTTCCTGCAGCACGGGCACTCCCGTGTGCAGCAGCACATGCTGACCGAGTGGCGGGTGGTGCATAAGCGCGTACTCATCCGGCTGCAGGGTTGCGAGGATCTCACTGCTGCGGAAGCTTTTCGGGAGCATGAGGTGTTGATCCCGCGGCACTGGTTTCCCCCCCTCACTGCAGGCGAATACTACTGGTTTGAGATTGAAGGTCTGGCAGTGTATGGGAGCGACGGACGCTATCTGGGGACCGTTGTCGAGATCATTTACACTGGCAGTAACGATGTCTATGTTGTCCGCAATGGCACACAGGAAACGCTGATACCAGCGCTGCGAGATGTCGTACGCACGATCGATCTCGAACACGGGGAAATGCGTCTTTTTACTGCTGCAGGGCTACTCGATTAGATCATGGAAGTACACATTCTCACTATCTTCCCTGAAATGTTTACTGCCCCTCTCCAGGCCAGTATCCTGCAGCGTGCCCAGGAGCGGTGCTTACTCCAGGTCCAGGTCCATAATCTGCGTGACTTTACGACAGACCGCCACCACGTCACGGACGATGCCCCCTATGGTGGGGGTGCCGGTATGATCATGAAACCAGAGCCCATCGTGGCGGGCGTGCACGCGATCCAGGCGCGCTTTGGTCCCGCGTACGTCATCCTCCTCAGTCCACAGGGTGTGGTGCTCACACAAGACCTCGCCAAAACGCTAGCCCAGCGCGAGCGTTTACTCCTCATCTGTGGGCGCTACGGCGGTGTGGATGCGCGTGTGCAGGCGTATACGAACGCCGAGATATCCATTGGCGATTATGTCCTCACGGGGGGGGAATTCCCAGCCATGGTGCTCCTTGATGTCGTCGGGCGGTTGCTTCCAGGCGTCCTCGGTGATTGCCACTCCGTTGAGGAGGACTCGCTCTTCAATGGCCTCCTCCAGGGGCCGCAGTACACACGCCCGGTCGAGTTTGAAGGCGTACGCGTGCCGGCCGTGCTTTTATCAGGCAATCATGCAGCCATAAGGCAGTGGCGGCGGCGGCAGGCGCTGTGGACGACGCTCCAACGTCGTCCGGACCTGCTACGGGGAGCGCTACTGACTCCCCAAGACCAGGCCATACTGCGGGAATTCCAGCAAGCAGGAGCCGAGACGCATGTCCAATGATGCCCCCCAGCTGTTCGTCGCTTTGCTCCATTTTCCAGTGTACAATAAGGCGCGTGAGATCGTTGCCACCTCACTCACCACGCTGAATCTACACGACCTGGCACGTCTGACAGCGACGTACGGCACCTCTGGGTGCTATGTGGTGACCCCTTTACAGCGCCAGCGTGAGCTAGCCCACCAGATGATTGCGCACTGGACGCAGGGCTATGGCGCTACGTATAATCCAACGCGCGCTGAAGCGCTGCAGTATATGCATGTGGTCGAGCATCTCGAAGCGGTCGAACAGGATATCGTCCAACGTTGCGGGGTGGCCCCACGCCTGATTGCGACAGATGCGCGTCGGTTTCCGCAGTGTATTTCCTATACAGCATTGCGGCAGATCATCTGGCAACGACGCGATGCCTTTCTTTTACTCCTGGGGACAGGTTGGGGCTTAGCGGAAGAGGTGATGACCTGCTGCGAGTATATCTTAGCACCGATTTATGGACTGACACCGTACAATCACCTGCCCGTACGTGTCGCTGCGGGTATTATACTGGATCGCTTGTTGGGGCACGCTGATGCTGGAGTGTGTGCGACCGCGCTGCTCACCTGTTATGAGAAAGGAACAGAGTGATGTATGCTTTAGTTGATCTTGAGCAAACGCAGATGAAACAAAATCTCCCTGATTTTCGCGCTGGTGATACGGTACGTGTGCAGGTCCGGCTCGTTGAGGGGAATCGTGAGCGTGTACAGGCTTTTGAAGGGATTGTTATTGCCCTCAGTGGCGCTGGTGGACGACGCACGTTTACCGTGCGTAAAGTGTCTTACGGCGTGGGGGTCGAGCGCATTTTCCCCTTGCACTCACCCAAACTGGATGCGATCGAGGTCGTGCGGCGTGGCCAGGTGAGACGCGCCAAGCTCTTTTATTTACGGCAGTTGAGAGGGAAGGCTGCCCGCATCAAAGAGAGACGCCTGCCGTAAAGGGGCAAGCGTCCCATGGCTCGGCGTCTGGCCGCACACCAGGATTTCTTACCTATTGAGTGCGTGATGCGAGCCGCTGGGTGTCAATGGATTGCCGGCCTGGACGAGGCTGGGCGTGGCCCTCTCGCCGGGCCAGTGGTGGCGGCCGCTGTGGTGTTACCGACTGACTGTCATATCCCGGGATTACAAGACTCAAAACGTCTGACGGCCCGACAGCGTGAGGTGGTGTATAGCCGCATTCAACAGCAGGCTATGGCCTACGGCATTGGGAGTATTTCACACACGCAGATCGATCAGCACAACATCCTGTGGGCGACCAAAGAGGCGATGCTCAGTGCTCTGCGTCAGCTGCCGCGTGTCCCGGACATGCTGCTCATCGACGGCATAACGGCCTTGCCAACCACGATTGCCCAACGTCTTATCATTGGTGGTGATGCGTGTTGTGCTTCTATTGCGGCAGCCTCAGTCCTGGCCAAGGTCACGCGAGATCGGCTGATGATGGCCTATGCTGAGACCTATCCAGCCTACGGCTTTGATAAACACAAAGGCTATCCCACACCTGAACACTATGCCCGCCTGCGGACACATGGTCCCTGCGCCATTCACCGTGTCAGCTTCCGCGGAGTTCTCCCGGAAGCTAGCCATGGGAGGGGAGGGGGGGATGCGTAGTTGGCGCCGCTGGCGCGGTCAACATGGCGAACAAATGGCCGTGCAGTTTTTGCAACGCCAAGGCTACCGTATTTTACACCAGAACTACCGTTGCCGAGGGGGCGAAGTCGATATCGTTGCATGGGATGGACCGACCCTGGTGTTCATCGAGGTCAAAACCAAAGGGCAGGCGCTCTTTGGTGCGCCACAGGCCATGGTAGATGCGCGCAAGCAGAAGAAAATTGTGCATGTTGCCATGGTCTATGTCCAGCAACACCAGTTACAGGACGTCAATATCCGTTTTGATGTCGTGGCTATTACACTCCTCCCCGGTCTTCCCCCTGAAGTGACCCATGTGCCGGGCGCGTTCACCCCATCTTCGCATTTCCTCTATTGAGGTAAGACGTAGAGATTCTGCACGATAGCGATGGGTGTTGGGCCTTGACAAAGAGGTAGTTGCCCCCTATCTTTCTAGCTTCACCTTCTGAGTCTGGCATCGGTGAAGGGCAGGAGTGCACAGCATGCATACGGTTTCCGTCCGGAAAGAAGATGTTGTTCGCAAGTGGTATATCGTCGATGCAGAGAACCAGGTAGTGGGACGCCTGGCCAGCGAAGTCGCGAAGATTCTACGTGGCAAGCATAAACCCTGCTACACTCCGCATGTCGATACTGGTGACTATGTTATTATCATTAATGCTGACAAGGTTGTCTTGACAGGGAACAAGTGGGCACAGAAGCTCTATCGTTGGCATACTGGGTACCCTGGGGGGCTGCGTGAGGTAACCGCAGACAAAATGCGCCAACGCCGGCCGGAACGCATTGTGGAATATGCTATCCGCGGGATGCTACCCAAGACCAAGCTGGGGCGGGCGATGTTCCGTAAGTTAAAGATCTATACGGCCGGCACGCATCCGCACGCGGCGCAGCGGCCTGAGCCTTTGGTGTTTTCGGCGTGATATGTGATGGCGCCGCTCGCTTCTCGCGACAGAAGTGAGCGCCTAGCCTGGAGGAAGGATGGCAGAAGGTATACGATACTATGACACGGGCAAACGGAAATCGGCCATCGCACGCGTATGGCTGATGCCCGGTAATGGCAAGATCACGGTGAATCGGCGGCCACTCGAACTCTATTTCCCGCTCGAAACGCACAAGACACTCATTCAAGAGCCGTTCAGGATCACGCAAACTCTTGGTCAGTATGATGCCCTCATTACCATACGGGGTGGAGGCATATCCGGTCAGGCGGCAGCCATTCGGCATGGCATATCGAAAAGCCTGCTCCATATCGATGCGGCTCTACGGCCAGCGCTGAAACAGGCGGGTTTTCTGACACGCGATTCGCGTGTCAAGGAACGCAAGAAATACGGGCAAAAGAAAGCTCGCAAACGTTTCCAATACTCCAAACGCTAGCGTCCAGTGTCCACAGGGGAGACTGGGCATTTTAGGGTTCAGTGGAATCGGAAGCACATATCAACGATTGTAGGAGGTGTATCCTTTGGCAGTCACAACTATCAGGCAACTACTAGAGTCTGGAGCGCACTTTGGCCATCAGACAAATCGCTGGAACCCGAAGATGAAGCGCTATATCTTTGGGTCGCGGAATGGCATCTATATCATCGATTTGCAGCAAACCCTCAGCAAATTCCGCGAAGCGTATGAGTTTATTCGTAGCACCACAGCCCGTGGTGACAAAGTTCTCTTTGTTGGCACCAAGAAACAGGCGCAAGAGATCGTCGCCAGTGAAGCCATCCGGTCACAGCAGTTCCATGTGAACCAAAGATGGCTCGGTGGGATGTTGACGAACTTCACTACGATCAAGAAAAGCTTAGACCGGCTGCGGGAATATGAACATATGCAGGACGCTGGTCTGTGGGAGAGTTTGCCAAAGAAAGAAGTGCTGCAACTGCAAAAGAAAATCGACAAACTGGACAAGCTGCTTGGAGGGATCAAGTCTATGGAGACCCTACCAGGCGCGGTCTTTATTATCGATTGCAAGAAAGAAAAGATCGCCATCAGCGAGGCGAAGAAACTCGGTATCCCGACGGTTGCCATCGTTGATACCAACTGTGATCCAGACGATATTGACTACGTCATTCCGGGTAACGATGACGCCATTCGTACGATTCGTTTGGTCACCTCACAGCTTGCGGATGCGGCCATTGAAGGGATGCATGAGCGGCAGGCTACGTTTCTCGACGGCTCTGGGGCGCCTGAGGAAGCCCCCATTTATGTGCAGGAATCGAGTCCTCAGCAGGGCGCAACCGACGCGGAGGCCAGTGATGCTGCTGTCTCTGTGGCCGAGGACCTCGCCGCATCTTCAACAGTCTCTGTGACTCAGTCAGAGTCCACAGAGGGCCTCCCCTCCGAGTAGCGCAGGTGGAAGGAAACGTCCCATGCAAATTACCCCAGCAATGATCAAGGAACTCCGCGAGAAAACCGGGGCTGGGATTATGGATTGCAAGGAGGCCCTAACGGCTTCCGATGGTGGCATGGACGAGGCCATCGATTTCTTGCGGAAAAAGGGTCTGCAGGCGGCTGCGAAGCGCGCCGCACGGAGCACGCAAGAAGGGGTTATAGGCTCGTATATTCATGGCGGTGGGCGCTTGGGCGTGCTCGTCGAGGTGAATTGCGAAACGGATTTTGTGGCTCGGACTGAGGATTTCCAAGACCTCGTCCACGATCTTGCCATGCAGGTAGCGGCTGCAAACCCTCTGTATCTCACGCGTGCAGATATCCCAGAAGAAACGGTCACGAAAGAGCGGTATATTTACGAAGAGCAAGCGAAGACAAGCGGACGTCCACCGCAGGCTGTGCCCAAAATTGTTGAAGGACGCCTGGAAAAATACTTCCAGGAAGTGTGCTTACTCGATCAGCCTTTTGTCAAAGATCCGAGTCTGACGATCCAGGAGCTGATCAAGGCAAAAATTGCCAAGACGGGTGAAAACATTACTGTGAGGCGTTTTGTGCGTTTCCAATTGGGAGAATCAGCATAGCGTCCCTGTAAGGTCTCTCACTTCCGACCACCCAAAGGATGATCCATGGTGCAAGCGCTTGCCTACCGTCGTGTCCTGCTGAAATTGAGCGGGGAAGCCCTCATTGGTGATCAGGGATACGGTATTGACGCCAGTATGCTGCAGTATATTGCCAATGAGATTTACGATGTACAACAATTAGGGGGAGAGCTTGCGCTAGTTATTGGAGGTGGGAACATCATCCGTGGGACTGATGCAAGCACCTACGGCATCGAGCGCGTGACCGCTGACTACATGGGTATGCTGGCCACGGTGATCAACGGTCTCTCGCTGCAATCGGCCCTAGAGAAATTGGGCATTATTACGCGTGTCCAAACGGCGTTTGAGGTAAAAGCGGTGGCTGAACTGTATATCCGTCGGCGTGCCATCCGCCATTTGGAAAAAGGCCGCGTTGTGATTTTTGCTGGAGGTACGGGGAATCCGTATTTTACCACAGATACGACGGCGGCTTTGCGGGCTGCGGAAATCGGTGCCGATGTGGTGCTGAAAGCCACGAAGGTCGATGGCATCTACGATGCGGATCCCATGACGCATCCAGACGCCGTCAAGCTGCCCCAACTGACCTATCTCGAAGCCCTCCAACGCCGGCTACAAGTGATGGATGCCACGGCGATTTCTCTCTGTATGGAAAATAAGTTGCCCATTGTCGTTTTTAATCTCAGGAAACCTGGGAGTATTCGGTCTGTTCTGGAAGGCAAGCGTGTCGGGACTTTTGTAGGAGGGGAGTAAGCATGATCGAGGATCTCTTCCGTGAAACTGAGCATAAAATGGAGCGCTCCCTAGCGGCCCTGCGTAAAGACTTGTCGCGTATTCGGACCGGGAGGGCTTCGCTGGCGTTGCTAGAGGGCATTACCGTCGATGCGTATGGCACGCCCACTCCACTCAATCAACTGTCGACGCTGGCAGCGCCAGAAAGTCGTTTGCTGACGATCCAACCCTGGGACAAATCGCAGATAGGTCCTATAGAGAAGGCCATTCAGCGTTCCGACTTGGGCCTCACACCAGTCAACGACGGCAAACTGATTCGGTTAGCTATTCCGCCTTTAACGGCCGAGCGCCGGAAAGATCTCGTCAAACAGGTGAAGAAAATCGGCGAGGAAGCTAAAGTGGCCCTACGGAACGTCCGTCGTGAGGGTAACGACGGCCTCAAGGAGTTAGAAAAATCCAAGCAGATTTCTGAAGACGACTGGCGCCGTAGCCAGGAACAGATGCAAAAGCTGACCGATCGCTATATCACGCAAGTCGATGAAGTTTTAAGTGCCAAAGAGCACGAGATTCTCGAGGTCTAGAACTTCTCGAAAAGCTTCGTCCTGGAAGGAGACATATCAGCGTGGATCCAGCGCTGCTCAGTCAGCTGTGGCAGGACAAACTTCCCAAGCACCTGGCAATTGTCATGGATGGGAACGGGCGTTGGGCACAACAGCGGAATTTACCACGGAATGCCGGTCATCGTGCAGGAGTGAAGTCAGTTGATGAGATTGTTGTGACGTGTCGGCGCTTGGGCATTCAAGCGCTCACGTTGTTTGCCCTCTCGACGGAGAATCTTGAGCGTCCTCGCGCTGAAGTCGATGTGTTAATGCACATCTTGCGCGTCTATCTCCGCAGAGAAGTAGGGCGCATGTGTCAAGAAAACATTCGTTTTAACACTATCGGCGATACCACAGTCTTGCATCCCGTTGTCCAGGCTATCATTAAGGAAACGCTGGCCAGAACTGCAGCCTGTGACGGGATGATTTTTACACTCGCTCTGGGATATGGTTCGCATGCAGAGATTGTCCGCACCGCCAGGCAACTGGCCTGGCACGTCCAGCAGGGGATATTAGCCGTTGACGATATCGATGAAGCGCTTTTTGCTGTCCATCTCGATACGGCCGGCCTCCCAGATGTTGACTTACTCATCCGTACCAGTGGGGAAAAACGCCTGAGCAACTTCCTATTGTGGCAGGTCGCATACGCTGAACTCTATTTTACCCCGGTGCTCTGGCCCGATTTTCGTAGCGACGACCTGTTGCGTGCCCTGCTCGATTATCAAGGACGAGAGCGCCGTTTTGGACTGACCCACGAACAGCTCGCGCAAGCCGCACAATCCTGAGAGCAGCTCATACCATGAGAGACACTGGGCAAGAACCAAGGGTGGAATACCCTCTGAATCCTTCTGTTCAGAGGGTCTATATGGATAGTCCATGGAACAGGTTAAGCGTATTGCGAGTGCCCTCGTTCTCCTGCCTCCCCTGGTGTTCTTCCTCTTGCATGCTTCTTCTGTGTTATTCCTCATCTTGGTCCTCATTGTGATTGGTCTGAGCTTACGTGAATACTTTCATATCTTACAACACATCCATCTCTCTGTGTGTATATACGTCACCTGGTTGGCAGCCTTTGCACTGCCCATAATGGCGCATCTTGGCGATGCGCGCTGGCTATCGATAACGCTGTTTCTCAGTCTGGTGGCGCTGACCATCAGCGTGATGTTGATCGCCTCACAGGCGGCACACTTCTTTCCGATGTTGGTGTATAGTGTTTTTGGTGTGCTCTTTATTGGCTGGACCCTAAGCCATCTTATCCTGCTGCGCCTCCTCCCAGCAGGGCCATGGTATATGCTTTTTCTCTGTGCGGTTGTCTGGGTAGGTGATACTGTCGCCATGTACGTTGGCAAAAGCCTGGGACATCACAAAATGGCTCCAGCAATCAGCCCCGGCAAGACCTGGGAGGGCGCTATCGGCTGTGTCATCGGCGGTGTGTGCACAGCCATGGTAAGCGCACGATTTTGGCTGCCACATTTGGAGCTCTGGCAATGCATCGTGCTGGGACTCTGTATTTCTCTCGCAGCCCAGTTAAGCGATTTGGGTGAATCGATGCTCAAACGGTATGCTGGGGTCAAAGATTCTGGTGGGCTTATCCCTGGCCATGGTGGTATGCTAGACCGCATTGATAGTCTGCTCTTTGCCGCACCCACCCTGGTATATGCACTGTACGTATTGTTGCCTGCACCTTCTTCATGAGGCAGAGCCCTCTAGAAACCATGGAAGGGAGCTACGTGTATGGACACCCGTAAAGGTCTTGCTGTGCTTGGTTCGACTGGTTCAGTGGGAGTTAATACGTTGGATGTCGTCACCTCCCATCCTACCAAGTTCGCTGTGCTAGCGCTGGCGGCGCATTCAAACGTTGACCTGCTTGAGGAGCAAGCACGTCGTTTTCGTCCTCGTCTGGCCGTCTTATTTGATGAAGAGAAAGCAGCGCTGCTGCGGCGCCGCCTGCAAGGGCTTGATATCGAGGTCGACACTGGCATTGAGGGGTTATGCCGGGCTGCCACCTACAGCGGCGTCCAGATGGTCATGTCAGCGGTGGTTGGCTCTATTGGCCTCCTCCCCACCATACGCGCCGTGCAAGCCGGCATTCACGTGGCCTTAGCCAACAAGGAAACGCTAGTCATGGCGGGGGAGTTGGTCATGCGCCCGGACCAACCGACGTGGGGCCGTATTATTCCCGTCGATAGCGAGCACAATGCGATTTTTCAAGCGCTACATGGCCATCAACGCACGGCGTTGCGTCGCATTTTATTGACGGCCTCAGGTGGTCCATTTCGTGAGTGGTCGCGCGCAGCGATGCACCATGTCAGTGTCGGCCAGGCGCTGCAACATCCAAATTGGAAAATGGGGCGGAAAATTACCATTGATTCAGCAACGATGATGAATAAAGGCCTCGAGGTCATTGAGGCGCACCATCTCTTTCATGTCCCTGTCGAGCAAGTGCAGGTCGTCGTCCATCCCCAAAGTATCATCCATTCCATGGTCGAATTCCATGATGGTTCGGTGCTGGCGCAACTGGGGATCCCCGACATGCGTATCCCGATTTCCTATGCCCTGGCATATCCAGAACGCCTGCCCAATACCCTGCCATCGCTTGACCTGTTCGAGGTCCAAACGCTGCATTTTTACCCGCCCGATCCAGAACGCTTTCCGTGCTTGCGCCTGGCCTTCGAGGCAGCTCGGATAGGGGGCACAATGCCGGCGGTGTTGAACGCTGCCAACGAAATTGCCGTGCAGGCTTTCCTTGATGGTGTCATCCCCTTCCTTGGCATTCCAGCCGTCATTGAAGCGACGATGGCACAGCATACTTCCGTACCTCTTGAGGATGCCTCAGTGGCCTTACAGGCAGATCATTGGGCACGCGAATACGCCAAAGCGGCCGTCAAGGAGTTTGTCCTATCAAAAACCAGCTCATAACATTTATTGCCACAGGCGGGTATAGTGGGTACGCCCCTATCGCATCAGGGACGCTTGGCTCCGTGGTAGGGCTCCTCGTGTTTCTACTCTGGTCACGGCTACCCGTATCTATCTATGTCCTCATGCTTGCCGGTTGCGTAGCTCTTGGTATAAGGGTCGCGGGTGAGGCAGAGCAGCTTTTCGGCGAGAAAGATGCTGCGCCTATCGTCATCGATGAAATAGCCGGCATGCTCCTGACATACTGTGCTGTCCCAGTGGCATGGCTCCCTCTCGTAGTTGGCTTCCTGGGTTTTCGCTTCTTTGATATATACAAACCCCTACCCCAGCTAGAACGCTTGCCTGGTGGCTGGGGAATTATGCTCGATGATCTCTTCGCTGGACTCCTGGCCCAGGTCTGCGTACGTCTCGCACTCATCCTCGTGGGCCATTGAACTGCCTATGCCCTGGTGCAATGATGATACGTGCTTTTATTGCCATTACCCCACCCACGACTCTGCAACAGACCATGGCAGAAGTACGCCAGGTCTTCCAGGGCCTCTCTCTTCCCTGGCGTTGGGTCACACCAGACCACATACATCTGACGCTGAGATTTCTAGGGAATGTGCCAGATGAGTCCGTGACACTTCTTCTCCAGGCCATGAAACAGGCTGCCCAGGGGCAAATAGCTTTTCCTTTACGTGCCAGGGCTCTGGGATGCTTTCCTCATCCTGCCCGTCCACGCGTTCTATGGGTTGGTCTTGACGACCCCAGCCAGGCCTTAGGACGCCTCAATGAGCGTCTGATGGCTGCTCTCACCCCTCTCGGTTTCCCCCCCGAGGACCGTCCGTTTCATCCGCACCTGACCCTGGCAAGGGTACAAAATAGAATGCCTTCCAGCCAACTCCTGTCCATGCTGCAGACGTACCAGAACCGGGATTTCGGAGAGTTTCTCGTTACGCAGTTGCATATAGTGCAGAGCCAGCTGCAGCGAGGCGGAGCTCTGCATACCATTTTACGCTCTGTGACATTGCAGAGTTAAGACTATTTTTGCATCTTTTTTCATATGCTGATGGTAGGAAGGAGTGTATGACACCCGACAAAAGCGATAAAGCCAAGGCATTAGACCTTGCCTTGTCCCACATCGAGCGTCAGTTTGGACGAGGCAGCCTGATGCGCCTGGGAGCAGCAGGGGCCTTTACCGAGGTTGCGGTAATTCCTACCGGTTCTCTGGCTCTTGATGCAGCGCTGGGCATAGGGGGTATACCGCGTGGCCGCATTACGGAAATCTATGGCCCCGAAGCCTCAGGCAAGACGACACTAGCCTTGCATGTCATTGCCGAAGCACAAAAAGCCGCTGGCATCGCAGCGTTTGTTGATGCTGAACATGCCTTGGACGCCGTGTATGCGAGTCGCCTGGGGGTTGATGTCAATGCGCTTCTGGTAGCACAGCCCGATACGGGCGAGCAAGCGCTCGATATCGTGGAAGTGCTCGTCCGCAGTGGGGCTCTCGACGCCATTGTGGTGGATTCGGTAGCAGCGCTTGTGCCGAAAGCGGAACTTGAAGGTGATATGGGAGATGCCCCCATGGGCATGCAGGCACGCTTGATGTCGCAAGGTCTGCGCAAGCTGACTGCTGTGATTAGCAAAGCCCAGACAAGTGTGCTCTTCATCAATCAACTGCGCCAAAAGATTGGTGTGGTGTTTGGCAATCCGGAAGTGACCACCGGTGGCAATGCTCTCAAATTTTATTCCTCGGTACGTCTCGACGTGCGACGGACCAATGTCTTGAAACGCGGAGAGGAGGTGATAGGGAATCGTACACGTGTACGGGTCGTCAAAAACAAACTGGCTCCTCCCTTCCGTCAGGCAGAGTTTGATGTGCTGTACGGTCGAGGTATGTCACGCCATGGCGAACTCCTTGATCTCGCGCTGCAGCAGGGTTTGATAGAAAAAAAAGGCAATTGGTTTTCTTACAACACCACGCAGATTGGCCAGGGACGTGAGCAAGCCAAAGCGTTCCTCCAAGCCTCCTCTGAGGTCACAGCCGCTCTTGAACTGCAGGTACGAAAGAACCTAGGGCTCATCATTCCTACATATTTTTCATAAAAATAGTAATTCCCACCCAGCATGTTAAAGATCCTGAGCAAAATGCCGATATGGTAGTGTGCATGATCCTCAGAAACATACCGATGATATATTAACTCGGTGTGAGACGGATCACCTGGAGCTATGATGCGCTCCACTGGTGGGATTAGGTACAATGTTCTAGTTTCCACCACCTATGCAAAAGTTCTCTTAGAGGAGAGTATTATGCTTGGGCAATTTGCAGGGGAAGGAGGTGAGGGGAGTAATATTTAGCAACACTGCGAGCAACAGGACCAAGAGAGTGACATCCACTGATAACACGAAACAAGTGCAAAAGGAGGCTTCATCATGTTGATGCAACGCCCACGGATAGGTAAACGTGAGCAAGGCTTTACACTTATTGAATTGATGATTGTCGTCGCCATCATTGGCATTCTGGCAGCTATTGCCGTGCCGAATTTCATTAACTACCGTAACAAGAGCCGGGTTGCTGCTGGCGTAGGCACCGCTGAGGGCATCAGAGCCGCTTTCGCCTCATTTGCGGCCGATAGCGCGGGTAATCTCTTTCCGGCTGCTATTGCGGACTATGGGGCGCTGACTGCCATTGCCAATGCGAATGGTGCAACGCTCAAAGACACAGAGGCTTTGATGGGACTCACCTACGTCAGCTACACTCCGACGACCACCGTCGATGGTACGCCTACTTCCTATGAGCTGGTCCTCTCGGTCACTGGTGTCCCATCAGCGAGTTATGCAGGGCACGCTATCAAGATCACCCCACAGGGAATAGAAAGGTGTGCAACTGGGGCTACCTGTTAAGGATAGCGCCGGAGCGACCGTCAGGCTACAGAGCAGAGGTCTGTGGCCTGTATCCAACCATAAGGAGGGGTGCATGAGGTACCCCTCCCCCCCTCCTTCTGTGGGTTCTACGATGCATACTTGGCCTGGGAGTGGCACAACCGCTGGCGCTGCAAGTCTGTTTGTACTCGCTAGTGTTTTATATCTCGGCGGCTTGTGTCCCACTATCTACTGGTTTGACTCACCAGAGTTCATCACCATGGCTCACACCTTAGGTATTAGCCATCCTGCTGGCTCACCGACCTACTCCTTACTGGCCAAATTGGCCGTTTTCCTCCCTATTGGTAGCGTCGCCGTACGGATCAATGCTTTCTCTGCCCTGGTGAGCGCTCTCACGGTGCCCCTCCTCTTTGGCTTCCTTCATGCGTTTTTAGGCGGCTCATCGGCGTCGACGCGATGGCTGGCGGCTTGGTGCAGTGCACTGTTTCTGTTGACCTCGGAGTCGTTCTGGCGTTTCGCCGAAGTCGCTGAAGTGTATAGCCTGCAAAACTGTTTTCTGGTGATCCTCCTGACGCTGCTGCTCAAAGCCCGCGCCAGCGCACCGCCCCTCCAAAGGCGTTACTACCAGGTCTTTGCATTGCTGTATGGCTTAAGCGCTGGGGTCCATGCTGCCATGGCGTTTTTTGTGCCGGCTTTCCTCGGCTTTATCGGCCTGACCACACCACGCATGTTTCGCCCCAGAGAGCTAGCGTTTCTAGCGTTTTTCTTCATGCTAGGGTTTGCCGTCTTTGTTTATTTACCGATCCGATCCCTCACCGAGCCAGCTTTTAACTGGGGCGAACCCCAGACCTGGCGACAGTTTCTCATTCATATTTCGGACCGCAAAGACTCCGGGGTACACACCGTCTTGTGGATACGCCAACTCCCATTTCAGTTTTCCATGTATGTGAGGCACCTCATCAATGAGTTCTCGACTCTGGGGGTTATGCTGGGACTTCTTGGTTTTTTCTCACTCCTGCGCAAGGATAAAGCCCTGTGGCTCTTGCTCACTCTAGCCTTCCTTGGCTATACAGCGTTTTTTATTCGTTCGTGGTGGGACACAGCGTGGGGGTTCATTCCATCTTTTGTCATCTTTGCACTCTGGGTCGGATATGGCTTCCATACCTGTCTGGAGCTACTGGCCACCTTGTATCAGCGTTCTCCTCCACGCATCCCGCGTGTAGCCATATATACCGTTCTCTACGGTGGCATCGCCGTTACCTTACTACAAACACTTGTACGCCATGCCCCTGTGGCCAATCAGACAACGAACTATGCTACAGAACTGTACGGTAAACAATTATTAGCACAGCTTCCCCCTGATGCTCTTCTTTTCTGTGAGTATTCCTGGTTCCCGCTGGTATACCTGCAACAAGTCGAGCGACAGCGTCCGGACCTCACTGTCATCTTACAAGGCGAAGTGTTCACCCCGCAGTATTTCACTCTTGTGTCTGCAAAGCGGTATCCCAATATCAAGCACCCCACCAGCGACCAAACCATCACCGTATCTACGATTAATTACTTCTGGTTGTTAGCAAGACTCAATGAGCAGGACCATGAGTTATTTTGGGATCCTGACACAAAATACCAAAAGAACTTTAGCGATCATATCGTACCTCAAGGATTGCTCTCTAGCTTACATTCTAATAGTAACCACGACCTGACTCACGACATCTGGCGCAGGCATTGGCAGTTATTGTCACACTCGATCAATCGTATTCTGCATGGAGACCTCGAAGATTCTACTACTTACTTTTTAGCTCAGAAGCTGCATGCTGTAGCTTCACACTTCCATAATGTAGGTGATTTGTCTGCATCGGCCAAGACATATCAAGCAATTCTGAGCATGCGACCTGATGATAGGATGATCATGAATAATTATGGAGCTCTGCTCATGGACCGCGGCGAATGGCCAAAAGCACTTGAACAATTCAATGAGGCCTACAAGCAAGAACCTGTCAGCCCTATCGTCAACAAAAATATAGGGATGCTCCTGCTCCGTTTAGGCGACGCCGTGCAAGCTGCACATTTTTTAGAGAGAGCAGTGAGTTTCGGGGGTCCTGAGGGAGATGCTTATGTCAAGCTGGGCGAAGCCTATACCCAGTTAGGCAGTCTCCCGTCCGCCTTGCATGCTCTACAGTCAGCTTCGCAACAGTACCGGCAAGCAACGCCGAAAAACGCCGCTGATGACAACCTGCAGGAAAAAATCACCCAGGTGCAGGCTTGGATAAACCATCTGGAGACACAGCTCCAGCATGGCACGTCCATCAGATGAAGCAAGGAGTGTTACGTGTACGAGGGGAAAACAGTTGCAGTAGTAGTGCCGGCGTACAATGAAGAGAAACTCATTGGCAAAGTCCTTGACACTATGCCAGATTTTGTCGACCTCATCATTGTCGTTGAGGATGCCAGCACAGATCGTACGTCTGACATTGTCGCCTCGTACCATATGAGGCTGGGGCATCGCCTCGTGCTCGTCCACCATGTCCACAATCAGGGGGTGGGGGCAGCCATTGTCACAGGCTATAAACAGGCATTGCTTCGGCATAGTGATGTGGTAGCGGTGATGGCTGGGGACGGGCAGATGGACCCAGACGATTTGGTACGCCTGGTCGGCCCTATCGTGCGTGGCGAAGCCGAGTATGTCAAAGGCAACCGCCTGTTTCGTGGTGAGTCCTGGCAGATGATCCCGCATACGCGCTACTTGGGTAATTCCGTGCTGTCCCTGCTAACGAAAATTGCTTCCGGCTATTGGCATATTGCCGACTCGCAGAGTGGCTACACGGCTGTGGCCCGCGTGGCGTTAGAGCGTTTAGATCTCGATGCCGTTTACCCGCGTTATGGCATGCCGAACGACATGCTGATCAAGCTCAATGTTGGCAGTTTTCGTGTGCGTGATATATCTACACGTCCTATTTACGACATCGGCGAGGTGTCGGGCATCCACTTACAGAAAGTGATTCCGACTATCTCATGGCTGCTGCTACGAGGCTTCTGGTGGCGACTCAAAGAGAAGTACGTTATCCGTGATTTTCATCCTCTTGTCTTTTTCTACTGCATGGGTTTGATAGTATTCCCAGTAGGCAGTATTTTAGGACTCTATCTCTTCTTGTACCGCTTATTGGTTGGGACGGTTGCCACAACTACTGCACTGTTCGCCGTCTTCTTAATTATTTCAGGTTTACAATCGCTCTTTTTCGCGATGTTTTTCGACATGGACTACAATAAACATTTGAAGTAGGTATTGACACTCCATGACATTCACAGGTGGAAGTTTTGGAGTAAAAGTAAAATCTAGTTAGCCAGTATAAGGTCATCACGATCCATGACTACATCGTATCCAAACCGCACAGAATGGGAAAATCGGAGCATTCAATATGGTATATCTTTAAGAAGTGTGCTTTTTAAAGGCTTGCCCCATGTAGTGAATGAACATATTAGCAATTGGCATATAAGATTTATTTTAAATAATATCAAAAGAAAGGAAGGACTCAGAATTTTAGATATTGGTTGTGGCTATGGACGCTTATCTCTTCCTGTCATCGAAAAATTTCCTAATGCGGAAATTATAGGGATAGATATCAGTGGAAACTTTGTCGAGCTGTTTAAAAAAATGACAAAGCAAAGTTCTTTTATTGGAACAATAGAAGATATTCCTGTTGATATCGGTAAATTCGACTATATTATTTGTGTTACAGTTCTCATGTATGTAGAAGAAACTAAACTGGAGAAATCTCTGTGCAATTTGTTGACCTTATTAAAGCCAGAAGGGCGATTAATTATCATAGAAAACAATTGGGCGGGAGTATGGTTGTCATCCGGTTTTGGATTATCTATTTTTCTTAAAAAAATCTTCAAAAAAAAACCAATAAATACTAATGAACACTATTTTAAAAAATGTGAAATAGAGAATTTAGTCAAAAAATGTCATGCACTAACTCTCGAAAAAAGCAGATTTTTCTTTACTACTTTTTTTATATTGCCTATTTTAATTCTCGGAAAATTCTTCCCTAAGCATTTTTTTACTCAGGTAATTTTAAAAACATTATCATGGTTTGATGAAAAATTTGATAAATTAAAATTACCATCACTTCACATTGGATATATTATAAAAAATAGTAGATATTGATAAATGATTAAAAATAAATTTATCTATTTTTATAGAACTCTTTTCATGTACTTCATTTTATCTATGGCAATAATAGTAAGCGGATATTTTTTTTACGGAGAACTGAAAAACAGCTGGGATATAATTCGTAGCTATAAACCGATAATTAAAGTTGTTTATATAATAGTTGCTTTTTTTGTGACCCTTCTCGCATTTCTCACAGACAGTTTTCTTTTTCATATTTGTCTTAATGAACATACAGAAAAAAAGAAAATTTCTTTTTTAATAAGCGCGATCATATTTAACATAAGTAATATTTTTAAATATATTCCGGGTCGAATTTGGGGATATACGGCTCAGGCGTTATGGCTCTCTAAGAAAGGAATCCCTCAATCTAAATTGTTATATGTCAATTTTCTATGCTTTTTCAGTGTTCTCTTTGTTTCTATTTTTTTAGGAATTCTATATATTGCTTGCTATTTTCCGATCATGGCATCTACAGAAAAAATAATATTGCTGGCTTTTCTAGCCTTAGATTTGTTTTTTGTCTTTTGGCATTCAAAATTAATTAATTTTTTTATTAGAATAATGAAAAATTTCCTGCACAATGAAATACAAATACCACATATGCCGAAGTCTTTATTGATAGGTATGCAAATAACCTATTTGGTACAATGGAATCTAACAGGACTGGGCGCATATTTTTTAGCTCAAGGGATCGGTTTGGAAGTTTCTTTTGCCGATTTTTATGCAATTCTTGCTTCTATGTCAATATCATGGATTATTGGTTATCTTAGTATTATTACACCTGCAGGACTAGGCATTAGAGAAGGAGTTATGTATCTAATGCTGAATCATATAACTAATGTAAATATATCATTGCTTATGCCAATATCTACAAGAATTTTGTACATCCTCGTAGAAGTCTTGCTAGGTTTTATAGGATTATTATTAGCTATAAAATTCAGAATTTTTTCTGAAATATCGGTGACAAATGAATAAATATTACGTAGATAATCCATATGAATAATGATAAATAGAAGTTTGCCTTCTCTGATCAGCACAATACCTTATATAATATAGAGCAAAGAGACCAAAAAGCGAATTAAATTTTATTAATTTTGACTTATTATGTTGGAGATAATCTAAAAAATTTACTCTTGTTAGATATTGGATGCTCTACTGGAATTATGACCAAATCATTAGGTGGTCAATTCCAAAGAACTATTAGAATTGATATTGAGAAAATGGACTGAGCTTTGTACAGAAAAAATGTGCTGGAAGCAATTTATCATTCCTTATTAAGGATGTCATGAATATTGTATGTCCCGACAATTCTTTTGGTGTGATTAATTGTTCTCAAATATATGAACATGTATCAGTGGGCTTTACATAAAACTGATTTTTACTATGAAACATTTCTGACCTTTTAGGTTTTAAGAGATCTGGTTTCAAAATTTTCGAACATCCTGAACACTTCTACGCTACTGATATGATACTAAATAGAACTTTCAAACAAAAATTTGCTCTGTTTGTGTTGAAATATGCTTATTTGATTTGCCCAACTTATATATATGGATTTTGCAGAAGCCTTTAATGCAATGATATCTCATACTAAAATCGACTCAAATTAATCCTGAAGACAAGACTCAGTTTTGGTTTTGACACAGTTTATAGCCACTTGGGATGATCCCAACCAGTGCCGCATGCACGGCAACTTAATCAGAGAATGATCCATTTGTAGAAAGCTTCTGGATGCACACGATATTGGTGACAGGCGGGGCAGGTTTCATTGGAGGGTGTTTCGTGAGGCAACTCATCGCTGCCCAGAGCACGCGTGTTATCAACCTCGATAAGCTGACCTACGCCGGTAATCTTGATGCACTCGCTGCGGTCATGGAGAATCCTCTGCACGTCTTCATACAGGGAGACATTGGCGATTACACCTTGGTTAGGCACTTGCTCGATGCATATCAGCCGATGGCAATTGTCAATTTTGCGGCTGAGTCACACGTAGATCGTTCCATTGATAGCCCCCGACGGTTCCTAGACACGAATGTTGTTGGGACATTCGAGTTACTCACTGCGGCGCGAGACTACTGGAGAACTCTGGCAGGGGAACGTTGCAAGCGCTTCCGCTTTCTCCACGTTTCCACTGACGAAGTCTACGGTTCGTTGGAAGCACCAGCGCAATTTGTCGAGTACTCACCCTATGCTCCCAACTCACCCTATGCAGCCTCAAAGGCCGCCGCAGACCACTTTGTACGGGCGTTCTACCAGACGTACGGTCTGCCTGTTTTGACGACAAACTGTTCAAATAACTATGGGCCTTTCCAATTTCCTGAGAAGCTGATACCGCTCATGATTCTCAACGCTGTGGAGGGCAAACCGCTGCCAGTGTATGGCGACGGCCAACAGATACGTGATTGGTTGTATGTCGAGGACCATTGCCGAGGCCTACGTCGTGTGCTCGAAGCGGGCCGACCTGGAGAGGCATACAACATCGGGGGACACTGCCAGCGGAGTAACCTCCAAGTCGTCGAGGCGATCTGTGCCACGGTTGATCAGCTCTGCCCGAGGCTACCCCATGTCCCATGCTCCTCGCTCATAACCTTTGTCGAGGACCGTCCTGGGCATGACCGACGGTATGCGATCAATGCCGGCAAAATCCGCCAGGAACTCGCATGGAAACCGCAGGAAAACTTTGCTTCAGGTCTCGTTTGCACTGTCCGGTGGTACCTGGAAAATTCCCAGTGGGTTGAGCATGTGACTTCGGGTACTTATCAGCGAGAACGTCTGGGACTCGCCGCTATAAAGGGGTAGAAGCGCAGCATGCTGAGTTCCTACAAAGGCATCATCTTAGCCGGTGGTTTGGGTACGCGCCTGTACCCAATGACCCGAGCTGTCAGTAAGCAACTGCTACCGATCTACGATAAGCCAATGATTTACTATCCACTTTCTGTTCTTATGTTAGCGGGTATCCGTGATATTTTGCTCATTTCAACCCCGCACGATATTGGCAATTTTGAGTGCATCCTCCGTGACGGAAGACAACTCGGCATCTCAATTACCTACGCTGTACAGCCTCAACCCGCAGGGTTGGCTCAGGCATTCATTATTGGTCGTGACTTTGTCGGCCAAGATAACGTTGCCCTCATTCTGGGCGACAATATCTTCTATGGCCAAGGCCTACAAGAGCAGCTTGATCGGGCGAGGTCCCGTAACCAAGGGGCAACTCTCTTTGCTTATGTCGTGAAAGACCCTGAGAGGTACGGCTTGGTAGAGTTTAACGCTGTTGGGCAAGCCATTGCTCTTGAAGAGAAGCCACAAAGACCCACATCAAACTATGCGGTGACGGGCCTGTACTTCTATGATAACCAAGTGCTGGACATCGCAGCTAACCTGCAACCTTCGGCACGTGGTGAGTTAGAAATCACCGACGTCAACCGTGTCTATCTCACTCGTGGTCAGCTCCATGTCGAACACTTCGGGCGCGGTTTCGCCTGGCTCGATACAGGCACGGAAGAGGCGCTGTTACAGGCAGCAAACTTCGTCGCAACGATTCAGTCACGGCAAGGTCTACGGATTGCCTGTATTGAAGAGGTAGCCTACCGTAAAGGCTACATCTCAGCACAGCAGCTTGAGGAACTCGCGCAGCCACTACATAACGATTACGGGGCCTACCTGCGGGCTATTGCAGCAGAATCAGTAACATTATCTCTGGCCACCATACCTGAGGCGGACTTTAGGAGTGACTATGCAGCCGCGCATTCCGTTCACTAAACCCTTTATTGCTGGGAAGGAGTTGTATTACATCGCGCGAGCCATGACCTCAGGCCAACTCGCTGGAGACGGATCTTTTACGAAGCACTGTTGTCGGATATTTGAAGAGCAGTTGGGGATCCACAAAATCCTTATGACACCTTCATGTACGGCTGCTCTAGAGATGGCGGCGATGCTTTGTGACCTGGGGCCTGGCGATGAGGTCATTCTCCCCTCATTCACGTTTGTCTCTACGGCAAACGCTTTCGTTCGGTTAGGGGCAAAACCCGTGTTTGTGGATATTCGTCCTGACACCTTGAATCTTGACGAACGTTTGATTGAGGCAGCTATTACTCCCAGAACGAAAGCCATCTTCCCAGTGCATTATGCCGGCGTGGCCTGTGCGATGAATCATGTTATGACCATTGCTATGAAGTATAATCTCAAGGTCGTCGAGGATGCTGCGCAGGGTGTGAATGCTTTCTATGATGGCCGTGCCTTAGGGGGGATTGGCCATCTGGGCACGTACAGTTTCCACGATACAAAGAACTATATTTCTGGCGAAGGCGGAGCTCTCTGCATCAATACCCCGGAGATGGTGGAACGCGCTGAGATCATTCGTGACAAGGGCACGAACCGCAGCCAGTTTTTCCGCGGTGAAGTCGATAAATATACCTGGGTGGACATCGGTTCCTCGTATGTTCCCAGTGAGATCTGTTGTGCCTTCCTCTATGCACAGTTGGAGATGCTGGACACTATTAGCGCACGCCGTCGCCGTCTCTTCGAGACGTACTACTACCACTTGCAGCCATTAGCAGCACGCGGTCTACTCCGTTTACCTCAGATTCCTGAGGACTGTGTCAGCAACTATCACCTGTTTTACATCCTCCTCCCCAATATAAACATCCGCAATGCCTTGATGACGCACCTCAAACAGCACAACGTCCACGCCGTCTTTCATTACATTCCTTTGCACTCCTCTCCTATGGGGCGGAAGTTCGGCTATCAGGCGAGCGACTTGCCCATTACTGAAGAGTTAAGCGGATGTCTGCTCAGGCTACCATTCTACTATGACCTGACTGAGGATGAGCAACTACGCGTCGTAAAATACGTAACCGAGTTCATAGAACACCCTCTGACTAAAGCTTGATGCATCAAATGAACATCTGCATTGCTACAAGCTCTTTCCCTCATCTGCAGTCCGCAGGAGCCCGCTTTGGCGGAGGGGGGTTCGCGTTGGACTTTGCCCAGGAGCTTGCTGCATTAGGTCATCGGATTACCGTACTCACTTCGTCGCGGACAGATGCTTCCGTTGAGAGAGTGGGCGTCATTGAGGTCGTTGGCGTTCCCTCGTCGTTTCAAGAGCTTGCGGCATCGTATCTCAAATTCTCACGTCCTGGAGATTGGGTGCAAATTATCTCGCTGGTGTTTGGTGGTTGTCGAACCCTCACTCGCTTGCATAAGGAACACTGCTTCGATCATGTTCTGGCTCTGTGGGCAGTGCCCGCTGGCCTGTGGGCTAGTTATTTAAGATTCCGGACGGGTACGCAGTTTAGTGTTTGGTGTCTTGGGTCGGATATTTGGACGTACGGCAAGCTGCCGATCCTGCGTTATGCTGTCCGCGGAGTGCTCCGTTACGGCAGAGTCATCTTTGCTGACGGCATACAACTGGCTCGTGAAGCTGAGGCCCTTTCCGGCAAACGATGTCTTTTTCTCCCCACGAGTCGACGACTACACAAGGAATGGTCAGAGGTACCACACACCTGGACTGACGCTGAGTTCATTTTCATTGGACGATACGTTGAGGTGAAAGGCGTGGACGTCCTTCTAGACGCTGCTGCTGAGTATGTTCGACAAGGCGGGCAGTGGCGTATAGCGATGTATGGCACTGGGCCCCTGGCAGTCTTCCTCCACGAGAAAATCCAGGCGCTGGGGCTGTCAGACGTCGTTTCGATTTACGGTGTCATCGGAGATGCAGACCTCGTGCAAGGCATTCGTTTGAGCAAAGCCGTCCTCATACCTTCACGCCAGGAAAGCATTCCCGTCATTCTCTCAGATGCGCTTCAGCTCGGGAGACCGGTCATTGTTTCTGATGTCGGCGATATGGGGACTCTGGTGCGGGGACATCATGCGGGTATTGTAGTACCGCCGGGCGACAGTCATGCCTTGGCTGAAGCAATGCTCGCCTTAGAACACATGGGGAGAGAGGACTTTGCTACTGGTATTGACTCATTGAACCAGTTATTTGATGTGAGTACCACAGCGAAAACCTGGCTGTCTTATGTTGACCACCTAGAGTAAGAGCGTTACTACATAGAGGTACAACCTATCCATGTATCTGTGGCAACATTATCCTGCATTGCGCAGTGCTCTACGCATTGTGGTTCTTTTGGTCGCTTTCGTAGTCATTCTGTATGCTAAAGTAGCTTATAACGCCAGCCAAGACTTCGCCCTTGGTGAAAACGCCTACACACAGGGTGAGTACAAACGGGCTATTACCCATTATGAACGGACGATTAAATGGTATACCCCGTTGAGCACGGCAGTGCAGCGCGCTGTTGAACGTCTGTGGCAGCTCGGCACTGAGGCCGAAGCACGCGGCGAAATCTCTTTGGCACTCGAAGCTTATCAGACCTTACGCAGCAGTCTCTACACCGTGCAAAGTTTTTACATTCCGTACCAGAGCTGGATTCCCAAAAGCGAAGCCCGTATAGCGCCACTCCTGGCCAAGACCAAAGCTAGAGAAGAGCACAATGAGGATCAACTGGTGCAAGACACAGCGCGCTTTGCCATGCAGCTCCAACGGCATGTGGGCCCGCATCTGGGATGGTCGATCCTGCTCGAAATCGGGTTTCTTGGCTGGGTAAGTGCGACCATAGGCCTGATCTGGTACGTTGTGGATGAAGCAGGCAACTTCGCCCGGCGACAGGGATTACTGTGGGGTAGCCTGATTGCTATCTTCTTCGCTCTCTGGCTCATAGGGATGCGCCTGACCTAAGGAGTAAGACTGTGCTTGCTCATGCATTGCTCACGGCCGTAGGGCTGGTGCTCATCGTTCTCGGTTTCTGGGGAGGACACGTGTTCCCCAAGCCTTATGATGCCCTCGTCGCCTGGTGCGCCCCAGTAGGGTTGGTGGTCATGCTCGCCGGTATTGTCTTGCTCTTTATCCCGGGCTTCTTTGCGTGAGAGAAGAGAGGAGGACGGTCTCATGTCTCTAGAGTACCCCTTTGACTATGCCATCATCTTTATTCTGGGCACCCTGTTTGGCAGCTTCGCCAATGTCTGTATTTACCGCCTCCCACAGCGTTTATCCATTATCTTTCCGGGATCACATTGCCCATCCTGCCAGGAAGCACTCCGCCCGTGGCATAACATCCCTTTGCTGAGTTATCTGCTGCTCGGAGGACAGTGTGCCAGGTGTAAAACGGCCATTTCTCCGCGCTATCCACTGATAGAACTCAGCAATGGACTCCTGTATATATTTTTGTACCATCACTACCATCTCTCTGTGCAAACTGCCGTGTTTGCACTCCTCACCACGGCGCTGCTGATCGTCTCTTGTATCGACTTGGCCCATACGATCATCCCTGATGCCATCACCCTGCCTGGTATTGTCGTAGGCATGTGCACCAGCCTCTGGCTCACTCCCGTAGGGGTACGCAATGCTGTCTTGGGGGTTGTTCTCGGCGGTGGGCTCTTTCTCCTGATGGCGGTTCTCAGCGTCATTATCCTCAAACGCGAAGGGATGGGGGGAGGGGACATCAAACTGATTGCGATGCTTGGGGCTTTCCTCGGGTGGCACGCCGTACTCGTAACAATCTTTCTTGCAGCAGTACTTGGGGCCTGTGTGGGCCTCACCTTGATCCTTTTACGGCGCAAGGGACGTAGAGAGCCCCTGCCCTTCGGTCCATTTATCGCTCTCGGGGCGCTCCTGGCGATGGTATGGGGGGATACCATCTTGACCTGGTATGTCTCTTACTCTCTGTGAGGCAGACACGATACTAGGGCCCACACCGATCAGAGATCGAGAAACAGTTTCCGCAGTGGTACGTACCGGTCAGCAGGTTGTCTCCGGAGAGCATGAACTACAGCAGCGTGCAGGAAGAACCAAAGACATAAGAGCCCTATGCCAATCAAGCCAATGAGGGCCCCGAGCCCAAAGAAGAATTTTATGACTTTAAAAACGTCAGAGAGGAACTCCAGAATCAAGCGCTGTGTTCCTTTCCTAACCCGTGTGGAAATATGAGGCCTGGTGTAAGAGTGCCTCAATATCTGCTGCCTTACGTTCCAGATCCTCCACTACATTTATGCTTTCTGCAGACACATCATACGTCACATCGGCTACGGCATGATAGCGCTCCTTCCGTACTTCCCATACCTGCGCAAGTTCGACCGCAGCCGAGCTTTGACCGGTTAAGGAAGGGCGATTGCTGCCAAGGGCTAGACGGCGTTGCAAGATAGAGAGATCACAGACCAGCAATACCACCACCCCATGCGTTTTTAGCAGCCTAGCGTTTTCCGCATCGATCAACGTCCCACCGCCGGCAGCCACTACGTGCCGGTCCGTAGCAGCGACCTGGGTCACTACCTGGTGCTCGAGGGCCCGGAAGTGCTCCCAACCATGTTGGGCCACAATGGCAGCAATGCGACACCCGGCGAGTTCTTCGATGCGTGTATCGGTATCAACGAACGCAAATTTGAGCCGCTGCGCCAGCACCTTGCCCACACTGCTTTTGCCTGTACCGCGCAGACCGGTCAGAATGACATTCACCGTTTACACCTGTTGCACGTGGACCCCAACACCCTGGAGGTCCTCCCAGAAACCTGGATAGGTTTTCGTCACACACCCCGGCTCCTGAATCCGGATGCCAGGAAGCCGTGCCCCGGCCATACCAAAACACATCGCCATACGGTGATCGTCGTAGGTCGCGATCTCTGCGCCATGTAGTGTCTCAGGATGGCCATTGATCTGTAAACCGTCGGGGAATTCTGTCACCTGCACACCGAGTTTACGGAGTTCAGTAGTGAGGGCCCGCAAGCGATCGGTTTCCTTCACGCGTAGATTAGCCACGTTCATGATACGCGTTTCACCCTGACAGAATGCAGCAAGAACGGCCACAGTCATGGCGGCATCGGGCAAGGCATTGAGGTCAATGGTTCCGAGGGGCCGGAGCTGCGTAGGACCTCTTACCTGCAAGCGCTCTCCGCGTGATACTGTGCACCCCATGCGCTCTAGGACGTCAAGAAACCGCACATCCCCCTGCGCGGAGGTCGGTGGCACATTGGTGACGCACATCGACTGCCCTAACAACGCGGCCAAACCCCAGAAATAGGTGGCCGAGGAGGCGTCTCCTTCCACGGTATAGGCTTGCCCCGTATAGCACTGCTGTCCACGGATGATGAAACGGCGATAGCCATCATTCGCGACTTCCGCCCCAAAACGCGCCATGATATCGAGGGTCAAGTCTACATAGGGCACCGACACCAGAGTATCCCGCACCACCAGCGTGACATCCTGTTCAGCATATGGGGATACCATGAGTAAGGCCGATAAGAATTGACTACTGATCGCCCCTGAGATCATGGCCGTCCCGCCTCGCAAGCGATGGGCTCCAAGGCGGACAGGTGGGCAGCCATTGCCACGCACACTCGTGACCTCAGCCCCGAGTTGGTTCAGCGCCTCCAGGAGGTCAGCGATAGGTCGCTCTTGCATACGTGCATTCCCCGTGATCGTGCAGGGGAAACCAGCAAGCGTGAGCATGGCCGTGAAAAAACGAGTGGCCGTCCCAGAATTCCCCAAGAACAGCGGTTGCTGAGGGTCAATAAACTCACCCTGATGCCCGTGTACAACAAAGGTCGAGCCATGTTGTTCGACAGTCACACCCAGGTGCTTGAGGACTTCGCGCGCCACGTGTGTATCGTCGCTCTCAAGCGCGCCGTACAACGTACTCGGTCCGCGTGCCAATGCCGCAATCGTCAATGCCCGGTTTGTGTAACTCTTCGAGCCTGGCACAGCATGCGTCTCGGCAATACGGGACGTGGGAATGATCTCGTAGCGTTCCATACCCTCTCCATCCCCCTAATCCAAACGCAGATAGCGTTCCTGCAGTTGGAAATAGTAATCAGAATCGATAATGCCCTCACGTTCTTGGAAACCGACCGTATCTGGGAAAAACTCACCGGTGCGTTTCTCGCGTAACTCCTGCAGCAGACGACGCATGCCAAAGATAGCGGCACGTTGCACATCAGAGGCAAAAATGATGATATCATATCCCATACGCTCGAGTTCGTCTGTAGACACATACGGGGTCTTGCCGCCCTGCGTGACCATGTTGATCAACAGGGGTGCATCAATAGCGTCAGCGACACGTTTGATCTCATCGATGGTCTGCGGCGCTTCAATGAAGATGACATCTGCGCCAGCCTCACAACACGCTTTGCCGCGTGCAATCGCTTCCTCGAGCCCCATGACCGCACGGGCGTCTGTACGGGCAATGATCACAAAGTCCGTGTCACGCCGCGCCGCGCAGGCAGCCTCAATTTTTTTCACGAACTCCCGCCGGTCTACCACCTCTTTGCCTTCATAGTGACCGCAACGCTTTGGCGTCACTTGGTCCTCAATATGGATGCCAGCGGTGCCGACTGCTTCCATCTCACGCACGGCACGCATCAGATTGATGGCATTGCCATAGCCGGTGTCAGCATCGGCCAAGACAGGCACCGCTACCGCCTCACAGATCATCTTGACGCGTGCCACCTGTTCATTCAGCGTGATGAGTCCAATGTCCGGGATACCCGTGCTCCGGGCAATGCCCCCGCCAGTGACATAGACTCCCTGGAAACCCGCTTGCTCGATCAGTATTGCCGAGAGTCCGTCCCATGCACCTGGCAGGACCAGAATCTCTGGCGCCGCTATTAGCTCACGTAACCGCTTGCCATTTGATGCCATACCCTATATCCCTCCCCGCAGTGCTATGCACCTGGCCTATATTGCTTAACCCGTGTGTATGCCTACCATACCACAGGTCAAGCATACCGTGGACAGAATTGTTGGTAGTACCACCTTCAGGACGGGCTTTGGCCTGCGCAGAAAAACTCGGCTACAGCCGGTATTACAAATCCCTCAGCTCCAGTGTGATGAGGGACTAGAGGCTTAAGAATGATTAAGAATGATAATGACTAAGCTACACTAGCGAGCTGAACAGCGAAGGGGAGGTACCCCCGAGACGATTTGAACGTCCGACACACGGCTCCGGAGGCCGTTGCTCTATCCGGGCTGAGCTACGGGGGCACCGATGACTCACAGGGACACGTTACTATACCGATTTCCAGCAGAATCAGCAACCCCTTTGTCACTCCGGTACGAGCATACCTCTTGCGGTTCCCGTACACCTGTGTTACACACAGAGAGACAACAGAGCTGTATAGGAGACACAGCGTCCGATGCCGGATTCGTAAGCATCTTATATGACTCCTTACTGAGTGGAACTTTCATGGTTGACGGTTTCGGGCGTATGCGCCAAGATATAAGTGCTCTTCTGACACTTGGGATGCTTGTAGGGTCGCTGGGAGGCTGTGGATACACGCTCGTCGGTGCACCATCTGGCACTCCGGGTAAGCGGCTGCCTTTGAACATACTCCCTTTTACCAACCAAACGCGTGAACCAGACTTGGAGCGCATCACGACTGCTGCGCTACGCCACGCCATTGTGCAGAGTCAGATGTTTGTTTTTACTGCCGATGGGGCCTCAGTGACGCGCCTGCAGGGTACCATACGGCGTTTTATTTCTTATCCTCTGGCCCTTAATTCACAGGACATTGTGGTAGAGTACCGTATTGACGCTGCCATATACATTCGCCTTATAGAGGCTTCGACTCAACAGCCACTCCTCGAGCAAGAGATCTCCAGTTCAGCAGTGTATCTGGTCTCCAGGTCCTCAACAGATAAAGTGCGAGAAGATGTCGCCGCACGCGAGGCAGCCCTGGCTCGACTCGCACAGCAATTTGCTGACAAATGCCTCGCCTTGCTAGCGATTACACTCTTATAGGACGCTGCTATGCCGCGTATACTTGCTGCAGCACTCTGGAAACGGCTGGCTCAGGGGCAGATTGATCCCTGCTATCTGTTCTTTGGTGAGGAGACATATCTTATCCAGGAATACACCACCACCTTAATTGAGCATATTCTCGGTACTGCTCCACGCGACTTCAATTGTGATGTGTTCAGCGTGGACAATGACACATTGGAAGACGCGCTCAGCATCGCTCGCACATTGCCCATGATGGCGACACATCGCGTCGTCGTTTTACACGGGCTTCACCAACTCCGTAAAGCCGATTGGCCGCAACTTGAGCGCTACCTGGAGCAGCCCTCGACCAGCACAGCTTTGATTTGCAGTGGTAGTGTCAGTGATCCGAAAAAGTACCCCCCGTGCCTCTGGCAACACGCTGTGACCGTTGAATCTAATCGTCTCGAAGGTCTAAAGCTCCATGACTGGGTGACCCATACCGTCGCCCAGCGGGGCTACCGTATTGCCCCTGAGGCCCTCCAGGTATTGCTGCACGAGCAGCAGCCGGACCTCCAAACCATCAGGCAGGAAATCGAGAAGCTCTGCACGTATGTGGGAGAAACTTCCGAGATTACCCTCGATGATGTCCAGGAGGTTACCCATACCTCGCGCTTACAGTCCATCTTCGCCCTATCTGATGCGCTCGGGACGCGCCAGATAGGGCCGGCCTTTATCGTCGTCGAGCGCCTGCTGAACCAAGGAGAACCACCTCTCGTGATCTTGAGCATGATGGTCCGTCACGTCCGTTTGCTCTGGAGCGTCAAGCAATTAGAGCAGCAGCGTCACAATGCTTCACACATGGCCAAAACGCTCGGGTTACCTCTTGCTGTCTGTCGCCAATTGGTCACCCAAAGCCGGCATTTTTCGCTGGCGCAGATGCGCCAGCTCTACGCGGCTGCCCTCGAGGCGGATTTAACTTTCAAAACCAGCAACAAACCGCCCCGGGCGATCTTAGAGGAGTTGATCCTGCACGTCTGGGGGCGGGGAACTAAGCTTGTGTAGCCACAAGGGCATTGACTTTGTGAGTCAGGCGGGAAATTTTCCGTGCAGCATAATTTTTATGAACGATACCCTTTGTGGTTGCCTTGCCGAGTGCGCGTACTGCCTGCGGGAGTTCGTCCCGAGCAGCTGTCACATCAGCCAGTTCTACGGCGACAAGGACTTTCTTTACTGCCGTACGGAGCGCCGAGCGCAGCGTCGTATTCCGCTCGTTCCGCCGTGCATTCTGACGGGCCCGCTTGATGGCTGACGCATGTCTATTTGCCATAAAATATCACCTCCTTTCACGCGGCGGAGTATAGCAAGGCCCTCTACCTGTGTCAATGACGCCCCTATATCTGCATGGGCTCTTTTGTCTTGCGGCAGTTTGCGTTATCCTTGCATACGTAGGAGTGTGACTGAGAGAGGAAGCGACAGAGTCTTGCGAGCGAAGATGTGAGTGAAGAACAGTATATGCTCGATAGCCAGCTTGACCTTCTGCAGCAGCATTTGATTGTAGAGAAAGGACTATCACGGAACACCCTGGCAGCCTACATGTCCGATTTGCAGCATTTTGGCATGTTTGTGCGGACACGCGGCGCCTCGATGTTCCAGGACTTGAGCCGTGAGGACATCATTGCGTACCTGGCTGAACGCCGCCAGCAAGGGATTGCAGCCCGTACCCTCGCTCGCGAGTTAGTGTCGCTCAAAACTCTCTATCGTTTCCTGCGTGGGCAGCAGGCGGGTACCGCTGATCCAACAGCCCAGATCCAGGCCCCACAGCAAGGGCGCTACCTCCCCGACGTCCTCACCCTGCATGAAGTGGAGCAGCTCCTGCAAGCGCCTGATACCTCGACGCCGCTCGGGAAACGTGATGCGGCGCTCCTGGAGATGCTGTACGCGACAGGTTTACGTGCCAGCGAGTTGATCGCCCTCACCGTCGGAGATGTCCAGAGCACGACTGGCTACGTCAAGGTGCGCGGGAAAGGGGGGAAGGAACGCCTCGTGCCCGTGGGGGAAATGGCAGCCGTACAACTCGATGACTATTTGCTGGAAGGGCGACCGAAATTGCTCAAAGCGCGCGCAGCAGTACATCTCTTCGTGAATCGTTCGGCAGCTGGGCTGACGCGTCAAGGGTTATGGAAAATCGTCAAGAAGTATATGCACCAGACGGCTATTCACAAGCCCTTTAGCCCTCATACGTTGCGGCATTCCTTTGCGACACACCTGCTGGAAGGGGGGGCTGATCTCCGGTCGCTGCAACATATGCTCGGCCATGTCGATATCTCAACCACGCAAATCTATACGCACGTGGTCCAGCAACGGTTGCGCGCTTTATATACGGCCCATCATCCTCGACCATAGGATACACATAATGACCATATCTTCCACTACGCGTGATCTGCAGGATTTTCCCCATTCTTTTGCGCCCCTCCTGGACCGTGACTACGCGCGACCGGACTTCCTGAAAGGGCTGAAAACGCTGATGGCTGCCGCCCAAGAACGTATTCGCAACGAGCACAATGCCGGGGCGCGTGGCCGCAATGTCGTACGCCACCTCACCGCCCTCGTGGACGATGTCGTACGCACGGTCTTTCAATACGTGCAGGCGCAGAACCCCACAGCAACCGAGCCATGTACGCTGGTCGCTCTTGGCGGGTATGGACGCGGAGAGTTAAATCCTTTCTCTGATATCGACTTAATGTTTCTGTGTCAGAAGACCCCTCCAGACCAGATCGTACGCGATACTCTTTACCTCCTCTGGGATGTTGGTTACACCCTCGGCCACAGTGTGCGGACCCGGCGTGATGTCGTGAAGATGGCGGATACGGATCTCACGGCTCAAACCGCCATGCTCGAAGTACGTTTTATTGATGGTGATCAGGCGCTTTTTGAGTGGTTTCAGGAAGAAGTTGGCCATCGCCGCTTCACCCTACGGCGGCGGCACGCTTTTGTCCGACAAAAAATTGCCGAGTGCCGGAAGCGGCATGCCAACTTCGCTAATACGGTCAACCTCATGGAACCCAACGTCAAGGAAAGCCCAGGAGGATTGCGGGATTATCATACAGCCCTGTGGATTGGCACGGCGTTCTATCAAGCGAATACCGTGGCCGCGTTAGTTGAGCAGGAGCTGTTAACCCCAGGTGACCAGGAAGCGGTGGAGACGGCGCTGGACTTTCTTTTTCGCGTACGGAACGCTCTCCATTATCGCCATGGGCGCAAAAATGACTTGCTCTCTGTGGACGTCCAGGAAGCCTTGGCGACTGCCTTAGGCTTCCAACCGAGCGACCATAAGTTGGCCGTGGAGTCTTTTCTCAAGACATATTATTTGCATGCTAATATCCTGTTCAATTTATGCGTG
>Ga0081455_10000806_pt1 | contig 40338 bp, 36 predicted proteins | sample TabmetS3T2R1_FD_70207 | JGI IMG/M metagenome (GOLD analysis project Ga0081455, IMG submission 70207) | Tabebuia heterophylla rhizosphere microbial communities from the University of Puerto Rico - S3T2R1 | ecosystem: Host-associated > Plants > Roots > Rhizosphere ... | reverse complement strand
TCAAGCAGGCGCTCGAAGGATGCGATTCGGTGATCCATCTGGCCTGCATCTCCAACGATCCTTCCTTCGAGTTGAACCCCGATCTCGGCCGATCCATCAATCTCGACGCCTTCGTGCCGCTGGTGCGGGCTGCGAAAGCCGCGAAGGCAAAGCGTTTCATCTATGCCTCCTCGTCCTCTGTCTACGGCGTGAAGGAGGGGGTGGAGGTGACCGAGGATCTGCCACTCGAGCCGCTCACGGACTACTCAAAGTTCAAGGCCGAGTGCGAAGTGCTGCTCGAGCAGGAACGGGAGCCTGGCTTTGTTGCGGTGACGATCAGGCCGGCCACGGTGTGCGGCTACTCGCCCCGCCAAAGGCTCGATGTGGTGGTCAACATCCTGACCAATCTCGGCTACCACAAAGGGGAGATCTCGGTTTTCGGCGGCAATCAGCTGCGGCCGAACATCCACATCGAGGATATGACGGACGCCTACCTGCTTCTGCTTTCCGCGGCCGACAAGGCGGTCGACGGCAAGATCTTCAACGCAGGCTACGAGAACCACTCGGTCATGCAGCTCGCCGAGATGGTCAGGCGCAATGTCGGCGAGCATGCCAAGCTCGAGGTCAAGCCGACCAACGATCTGCGCTCCTACCACGTGTCGTCGAAGAAGATCAAAGAGGAGCTCGGCTTCGAGACCCGGCGCTCGATCGAGGACGCCGTGGTCGACCTGATCAGGGCGTTCAAGGACGGCAAGCTGCCCAATTCCCTGGAAGATCCACGCTACTTCAACATCAAGATGATGCAGAAGGTGAATCTTCAGTAGCGAGGCGATGACTGGAGAACGTTTCCAGCAAGATGGTGCACGGGGCGGACTGATCGTCGGAGGCGACAGTCTGGTGGGCTCGGCGCTGGCCATGCACTGTCGCGAGCTTGGGATCCCTATCGAGACCACCTCCCGACGTCCTCGAGGGGATGGAATCTTTCTAGACCTGTTCAATCCCGATTTCGCCCCATTGGACCGGGCGAATTATGGCTTCGCCGTCGTCTGCGCCGCGGTCACCGACATGCGCGCCTGCGAGGACGACCCCGTGGCAACGAGGCGGATCAACGTCGACAACACGATCGAGCTGATGGCCAGGCTGACCGGCGAGGCGACGCATGTCGTGTTCCTGTCCAGCAGCCAGGTGTTCGATGGAGAAACGCCGGCGCCGGACGAAAGCGCTGCAACCGATCCGAGAAATGAATATGGCGCGCAGAAACTCGCCGTTGAGCGGGCGATTGCCAGCCGCCAACTGCCCGCCGCAATACTGCGAGTCACGAAGATCCTCGCGGATCGACCTGTGGGAGTCTTCAAAGCGTGGCACGACACGCTCGTCGCGGGCCAGCCGATTCATGCTGCTACCAATATGGCTCTCTCTCCAGTCATGGTGAATGATGTGGCGCAAGCGGCCGTCCGGCTGGCTGTCGGACGTCATCGTGGCATTTGGCACCTGAGCGCGCGCGACGAAGTCAGCTATTTCGAGGCCGCCTGCCTGATGGCAGAGCTGCGTGGGCTGCCGGCGTCGCTGGTGCAAGGACAACCGCTGATCGAGAGCCAGGTGCGGGCCATCTTCCGTCAACACCATGCGACCTTGTCGAGCGAGAAGATCGCGCGATCTCTCGACATGCCTCTACGCAACGCTCGCGACGTCCTGGACAACGTCTTCACCAGCTTCGCGCAGCCTGCGGCTGCGCCGTGAAATGAGGATAGGCATCGATCTCGACAATACGCTGATCTGCTACGATCAGGCATTCGTGCGTGTGGGCAAGGAAGAGGGGCTTCTTCCGGCTTCGTTCGAAGGCAGCAAGGTCGCAGTGAAGCGTACTCTGCTGGCCGAGCGCCCGGACGGCCTGCTTTGGGAGACGCTTCAGGGGCTCGTCTATGGCCGGCGTATCGACGCGGCACAGCTGTTCGAGGGGGTGACGAAGTTTCTCGAGATCAGTCGCGAGCGCGCTGACAGCGTCACCATCATAAGCCACAAGACGGAGCGTGCCCATCACGACCCGTACATGACGGACCTTCGTGTGGCCGCCTTGCAGTGGATGGAAGGCAACCGTTTCTTCCAAGCAGACGGCCTGGGGCTGCAACGTCATCACGTCTATTTCGAGGGCACAAGGGCCGAGAAGGTCCGCCGGATCTGTGCGTTGGAGTGCGATATCTTTGTCGACGACCTCGCTGAAGTGCTTGCCCATGCCGATATGCCGCAGGGTTGCCGCAAGATCCTGTTCGGCGGCGAGGTGCAAGGCCGGTTCGAGCAGTACGGGTCCTGGCATGAAATCTGTGATGCCGTCTTCCCGACTTCCTGACGATATCCAGGATATCGCCCGCGCGCTCTCTCCCGAGCCCGTCGAAACGGTCTCGGAGCTGCGCAAGGGCAACAACAGCCGGATTTTCCGGGTCGAGACCCGGACAGGTTCCTTTGCCTTGAAAAAATACCCCAGCGTCGACGAACGCAAGCGACTCGAAGCGGAGGTTGCGGCCGTACGTTTCTTCGAGCGACAAGCCATTGACCGCACGCCGCGCATGGTCGCCGTGGCACCGGAAATCCGTTTTGCACTCTTCACTTGGCTCGACGGCCGGCCCGTGCAGACGGTCACGGATAATGATGTCGCCGAGTTCTCGGCCTTCCAGATCACCTTGGATAAGGCGATAGACGTCCAGAGCCGGTCCGAGATCGGGGAAGCATCCGAGGCTTGTCTGTCCGGCCAGCGCATCCTGGCCCAGGTCGAGCGGCGCTTCAGTCGCCTTAGCTCAGTCAAACGCGACATGCCGGAGTTCGGCCCCTTCTTCGACGACGTGCTCGTGCCCAGCCTGCGCGAGTTCGAGGCCAACAGCCAAGCAACCTATGCTCGATTGGGCTTCGACTTTGCCCAGGAGATCGCCCCGCAGTTCCGCACCCTGATTCCGTCCGATCTCGGCGCGCACAACGCCCTGCGAGGGGCAGATGGAAGATTGTTCTTCCTGGATTTCGAGTATTTCGGCTGGGACGACCCGATCACCAGCATCGCGAACTTCGTCATGCATCCCGGCATGCAGCTTTCGAACCCCCAGAAGCATCACTATCAGGAGGCGTTGCTGGACCATTTCCAAAGGCACGGCGAAGCCGACCGCCTGCGGGCCCTGATGCCTCTTTATGCGTTGCGGTGGTGCGCCATCATCCTGGGCGAGCTGTTGCCGGACCGGTGGCGGCACCGGATGGAGACCAATCCCGATTTCCACGACTGGGATCGCGTTCGCCGGATTCAGATCGGCAAAGCACGCACCCTGCTTTCTCGCTTTGGGACGTGACTCCGGTCAAACTGCCGAAAACCGGCTCATGCTGTCCTTCTCGGTGCGGGTGGCCCTCTTATAGGCTCTCGTCACTTCGGCAACGTCTCCGGCTTCGCGGACGCGTCCGTCATCGATCCAGAGGGCGTGGTTGCACAGTCGGGTCAATTCGCTCGGCGAGTGGCTCACGAACAACAGCGTGCCGGTGCGGCGGAAATTGTCGATCCAGTCGATGCATTTCTGCTGAAAAGCCATGTCGCCCACGGCCAGCGCCTCGTCCACGATCAGGATCTCTGCATTCATGTGAGCGCAGATCGCGAATGCGAGTCGTGTGCGCATGCCCGTCGAATAGAGCTTGATGGGTTGGTCCATGAAGTCGCCAATACCGGCGAAATCGGCGATGGAATCGAACTTGGCGATGATCTCATGTCGCTTGAGGCCGAGCACTGCGCCACCGATCAGCACGTTTTCCCGCCCCGTGGCCTCGAGGTCGAAGGTGGCGCCAAGCGCCAGCACTGGCGCAACCCGACCTTTCACCCAGATTTCCCCTTTGGTCGGTCGGGTCATGCCGCAAACAATCTGCAGAAGGGTGGATTTACCGCAGCCGTTGCGGCCGATGATGCCGACGCTTTCGCCGCGGCGGACCTCGAAATTGATATCCTTCAGCGCCCAAAACGACTTGTAGTAGGTCCTGGTCGAGCCCAGGATCTGCTGCTTCAGCCAGTCGCCCTGATTGTCGTACAGCTTGTACGCCTTGGCGAGGTGCCGCGCCCGTATGATCGTCCCATCGTCAAATGACATCGGTGATGCCATCCTGTTGACGGCGGAAGAACCAATAGCCCAGCCAGAAGGTTGCAGAGGAAAGAAATACGGTCCACGCAACGACCAGAGCATTGGGAAGCTGTCCGAAGACGACAATGTCGCGAATGATCTCGATGAAGCCGGTCAGGATATTGGCGTACATCACCAGCTGCATGTCCGGGCTCAGCGTTTCGTGCGACCAGAACACCGGCGTTGCGAACATGAGGACAGGCGCGATGGTCATCATGAGATAGGCGGTGTCGCGCGTGAAGGCGCCCATCGCTGACAGCAGCCAAGTGATGCCGAGCAGGAATGCCAGGAACGGGATGAACCATAACGGTAGCAACAGCACCGTCCAATAGAGGGTCCCGCCGAAGATCAGCTGGCAGACCAGCATAAGGGCGAGCCCGATGGTCGCGTATGTCGTCGCCCTCAACGTCGAGATGACCGGCAGCATTTGTGCCGGGAACATGGTCTGCTTGAGATAGTGGGCGTACTCGTGGAGGAGGGAGGGCGCCCGGTAGGCCATCTCGGTAAAGAAATTGAAGGCGATCAGGCCGCCGAAGACGAAGAGGGCATAGTCGGTGGGCGAGTTCGCCGGATTGCCGTTGGGCAGCTTGACCGCGCCGCCGAAGACGAGAGTGTAGGTAACCAGCGAGATCAGCGGCGCCACGACCGCCCATACCCACCCGGCGACCGAGCCGCTGAAACGCTCGCGCAGTTCACGGCGCAGGATGGCGGCTATAAGATCGCGATGGCGCCATGCCCCGGTGAACGGTTCGAGCAGGAACCTCACGAACCTTTGCAAGAAATTGTAGTGCCCCGGGATGACCTCCTTGCCATCGACGACGTGCAGGATAGGTGCATCGACCGGTTGCCGGTGAATCAACTTGGTCATTGCCTACGCATCCGCGCCCTTTTTTGCACAGCTTTGATAGTACTGCCTAGCCGGCCACAGAGCCTGGGGAGAAAGAAAACCCAAGCCGGTGCCGCTCAGGTCGAGGCTGCAACGGCGGCGGCGCGGCTGGAAGAGCTAGCCGACAGCACCCCCAATGGCTTGGAGATGTCCATCAGTTGTCGTGTCATTCTAGGTACTTCCGTTACCGCTAGGGAAAAGGCGCCGGCCGGGGCGCGTTGAGGGCTGTGATGGCTACACCTACTTGTCAAGTTCTGCAACTGAAAGGGGGGCGTCCGCTTGACGCCCCCTATCGGTTGGGCTACCGGAACGCCCTTATCAACGGTCAGCCAAGGCCGGAAGCACCACAAAGACGAGATGTCGTCACATTGTCCGTCTGAAACGCAGCCGCAGGCACTCTTCCCAACAAGCGGCTGCGTTGAATGCGAGTGCCCCGGGAACTCAAGAAATTGAGCACCAGCGACATCCTGCAGGCCATTGGCCCGTTGGCCCGGCTTTGGCGGCGGACGGCCTCTGAGCCGGGCGATGTGAAGCCGGAAGACGCCGAACAGCACTACCGCAATGGCTTGATCAAAATGCGTAGTGGCGATGTCGATGGTGCGTTGCTGGAATTCGACAATGCCCTTGCCCGTCTCCCTGGGCTTGCCGACGCGATAGTGGCCCGAGCCGAGCTGTTGGACAGCAAGGGGCAGTGGGAGGCGGCACGCCTGGAATACGAGCGAGCTCGTCGATTGTGGTCTGAGATGCCCGCGGCGGGGACTCCCGACCGTCGCTATCTCTTCCGTCGGCGCGGTCATTTCGCCTTCGAGATCGAGGCTTACGATCTCGTCCGCAGCAACGTCCGCAACAAGGTGCTGCCGCAGCTTGCCCATGGCAACGCGCTCCTTGCCCGCGGCAGGGCAAAGGAAGCCCTGGACAGTTACGAACGCGCCTTGCGCGTCAAGGCGGACATGCCGGAGGTCCTGGCGCTCAAGGGCGAAGCCCTGTCCGCCCTGGGACGCTACGAAGAAGCAGTCCAAGCCTTTGATCGGGCGTTGGCAGCCTTTCCGGCCGATGGCGAGACCCTGAACGCCCGCGGCATCGCGAAGATGGCGCTCGGCAAGGCGGTAGAAGCCAACGACGACTGGCGCCGTCAGCTTGAGCTGCTGCCGCCTGCACAGCCTGCCGCGCGCGCTTGCGTAGCGATGCGACAAGGCAATTACCAGGTGGCTTTCCACGATTTCGGCCTGGCGCTGGCGAAAGAGCCGGCGAATGCGTATTGGTTGCTTTATCGCTTGACCGCTGGCCGATTGATCGGCCGGCCGCCTGACGCGACGACCCTTCCGGCTCATCGCCAGTGGCCGGTGCCTTTGCTAGCCTTCCGCACTGGGCAGGCGACGGAAGAGGATGTGCTTGCGCAAGCTGACACACCATACCGTCGTAGCGAGGCGCTCTTTCAGATCGGGGTCTTGGCGCTCGCAGGCAATCCCGGGGTAGCGCGCCGGTGTTGGGGCGAGATCGTCGAACGGGGCGCGCCAGCCCTGATCGAATACGCTGCTGCTCGCAACGAGTTGGCGCGGCTCGGCTCGTAGGGGGAACGGGGCAGGGGACAAGATGTTTTCCGTCATTCTTTACGGTCGTAACGACAGCCACGGCTACAACCTTCACAAGCGGGCGGCGATCAGCTTCAACGCGCTTGCCGAGGTGATGTCGGATCCTGACGACGAGATTCTGTTCGTCGACTACAACACGCCCGACGATCATCCCACTTTCCCCGAGGCCATCCACGATACGCTGACGGACAGGGCCAAGAGGGTCATGCGCATTCTCCGGGTTCGCCCGGATCAGCATGCCCATCTGCGTTCCAAGACGCATCTCGTGGCGCTCGAGGCACAGTCGCGCAACGCCGCGCTGCGGCGCTCGAACCCTCGCAATCGTTGGATCCTCTACACAAACACCGACATGCTCCTGGTGCCGCGCAACGAGAACGAATCGTTGAGCGACATACTCGGCGGCCTGGAGGATGGCTTCTACCAGGTGCCGCGGTTCGAGATTCCAGAGATGCTGTGGGAGGCCGCCTTCGACCGGCGCGACCCGGCAGGAAATCTCGCGAAGTTGCGCGACTGGTCCGTCCGCTTCCATCTGAACCAGGTCGTACACAACTACATGCCCATGAAGTACGACGCGCTGGGCGACTTCCAGGCGGCACTACGCGATGACATGTTCGCGATTCATGGCTTCGACGAGAGCATGATCCTGGGCTGGCATTGCGATTCGAACCTGGCGGCGCGACTGTCGCTGTATCGCGGCCGGGTCGACACCTTGATCGACAAGGTGTTCGGCTACCACTGCGATCACACACGCGTTGCCGCGGCCAACAACAAGGGTCGCGCGACGCGGATGAACGACCAGGATCAGTATATCTGGAACGTGGCGTCGCCCTACGTTCATGCACAGGCGGAGACATGGGGCTGGCCCGAAATCGAGATCGAGGAGCTGCGCCTCGACCGGGACACCGCCTATCAGCGCTTTACAGCAGGCTTGGAGAGCGCCATCAAGCCGGCAACGGTCCCGTTCACGACGACCAGCCTGGAATGGCAGCTTTACGAAGATCTGACCTACGATCTGCCGCATACACTGCCTTTCGTGTGCGATCAGGTCGTGACCTTTCCCCGCTCGACGGCCGTCATGGTCGTGGCAACCCGAGCTGACTTCCTGGCCGGCTTCGCGACAGCTTGGAAGGGCATGGGCTTTACCGGCCCATTGCTTGTGCCAGAGGAATGCGAGGGTTTGCCGGCAGGCCTCGAAGCAGTCGAAAGGGCGCCGTTCGCGGACCTGTTGTCTCGTACAGATCTCTTCATCTTCGAGTTCGGCCTGGCGACTCAGACGGGGTCGGAGCCGGTACGTGCGGGTCGCGCGGCCGCACCCATCGACAAGAAGCGGTTGAAGGTGGTGGAGAGGCTATTCAAGCGGGCAGCGTCGACCGAAGCGGAAACGCGCCCGGTCGACAGACGGGTGGCGCGACGCTTCATCGGCGTCAACGTGATCTACAACAAGTTCTGGACCACGTTCACCGACTATGTCGGCGCCAATATCAATCCTTTCTGCAGCCAAGTGCTCGCCGGCCTGCCGCGCCAGGATGATTCGATGAAGGGAAGGGTGCTGCGTTTCAGAGGTCGGCACGCCGTCTGAGCAGTGCCAACTTCGGCTTGGCCGATCGGCGGACAAAGGCGTCCAGCAAGTACAGCCCTCCGAGCTGCAGGGCGGGAAGCTCAATTTCTCCGGCTTCGACCTTGTCGACGAATTTCGTCAGGGGAAGCTCCTGGATGTGAATGATCTCGCCGTCGTCCAAATCCTGTTTGGCGTCCGGCCGTGCCCCGAGAGCGAGAAAGGAATGGATATGGTTGTTTTGCCAGGCTGGGTTTACCGGTGCAGTGCCGAGCAGGTACCATTCATCGCTGACATATCCGGTCTCCTCCCGCAGCTCGCGCTGTATGGCGGCCAGCGGCAGCTCCCTGCCCTCGACGGCACCCGCCGGGAACTCTGTGCGCACCTGATGGATCGGATGACGATATTGCTCGACCAGGACGATGTTGAAGGTGGGCGTCACCGCGATCACATCGACCCAGTCGGGATATTCGAAAACGAGCCGATCGCGGATCTGTCGGTCGCCCGGCGAGAGGATGGCATCGCGCCGCAATCCCATCCACGGTTCGGCAATGAGATACTTCGATTCGAGAACCCTTCCTGCCGCCTGTCGCCAGGGAGGAGCCCGTCCGGCCATACATAGTCCCTATCGGCCGGAACCCAGATAGATCACGTCAGCGACCTCGGCGAATGCTTCTGACGTCAGCGTGCGCCAGAGGTCCAGAATGGTCAGGCGTTGGCCGTTGCGCTTACACCAGGCTGGATCGATCGCCTTGTATTCAGGCCAGCTCGTCGCGACGATCAGGAGATCGCAGCCGCGTACTGCTCCATCTACTGAGGAAGCGCCTACCACCTTGTCGCCCAGCACGGCCAGCGCCGCGTCCTGTGCCAGCGGATCGTGGATCGCCACCACATAGCCCGCGTCCGCGAGCTTGGCCGCGAGCTTGACGCTGTGGCTTTCCTCTACGACGGGCGTCTGCGGCTTATAGGACAGGCCGAGGATGGCGATACGGGTGCCGGCCTTGGCGAACTTGGCGACCAAGCCGCTCAGGCGGTCGATCTGGTAGTTGTTGATTCGATCGGTCGCCTCGGCGACGTCGGCGCGTGCGCCGATCTTGCGGGCGAGGGCGGCAAAGGCCACGTTGTCTCGTGGAAAGCAGGGGCCGCCGTAACCCATGGCGCCTTTCAGGTACTTTGGACCGATGCGTGTATCGGCGCCCAATGCCTTGGTCACGGCATCGACGTCCGCACCCGGCAGCCGATCGCAGATGTCGGCCAGCATGTTGGCATAGGAGATCTTGGTGGTGACGTAGGTGTTCACCGAGATCTTGGTGAGCTCGGCGTTCACGAAGTTCATGCGTTGCACCGGCGGCTTCTTTTCGCACATCTGCAAATAGATGGTTTGCAGCATGTCGCCCGCCTTGCTGTCGCTTTCGCCGATCAGGATCGAATCGGGGTAGAGCATGTCGCGCACCACGCTGCCGAGCGCGATGAATTCGGGATTGTAGCAAAGTCCCAGGTCGGCGCCGACCTTGCGACCGGACGCTGCTTCGAGGGTGGCCTGGATCTCGCCGCCGGTGCTGCCCGGCATGACCGTGCTGGTGATGACCACCATGTGATAGCCTTGCTTGTTGCGCAGCGCCTTGCCAAGAGACTGCATGGCCTGAAGCACGAAGCGATTGGAGAAGAAGCCCGTGCTATCGGAAGGCGTAGGCACGATGATGAAGCTGGCATCGCTCTTCTGCACGGCTTCGTTGGCGTCCATCGTGGCCGAGAGGCGCTCCTTGTTGGCTTCAATCAGCTCGTTGAGCTGTGGTTCGACAATGGGCATCTTGCCGGCGTTCAAGGCGTCCACGAGGGTCTTGCTGACATCGAGGCCGGTGACGGTGAAGCCGCGGCTGGCGAGCACCGCTGCAAGCGGCGCGCCGAGCTTGCCGAGACCGATCACCGAGACGCGGGGCAGAGTTGCTGCAGTCATTTCCAGGTCCGTTTTGAGGGCCGGTACTGATACTGTCGGCGGCGTCCGGACGCTACTCGAATTTGTGGCGCGCTTGTCGCAATTCGCTGCTTGCGCCGTACCGTCGCAGGCGCGAAAAATCGCCGTTCATTGCGCGCAGTAACCGGGGAAATCGAATGAAAGTGGAATTTTCGGCCTTCCCGAAGGCCTTCTCTGGCAACGTGGCCGTATTCGTCGCGGCCGACAAGCAACTCCTGGCAAGCGCGCAGGCAATCGACAAGGAGCTGGGTGGTGTGATTGGCCGAGCGATCAGTGCCAGCCGCTTCACTGGGGCGAAGGGACAATCGCTGACGCTGTTGGGTCAGGCCGGCATCTCGCGCCTCACCTTGTTGGGCATTGGAAAGCCGGGCGAGTTCGATGCGCGCAGCGCGGAGGCTATCGGCGGCCTGGTCGCTGCGGAGGCCAATGCGGCGGGCCAGAAGGCTGTTGCCGTCGTCGTAGACGTCATCAAGGGAAATCGATCGACGCCAAGCGAGATCGCTTCACGTGTCGCGCTCGGCGCACAGCTCCGCAACTACCGTTTCGACAAGTACAAGACCAAGGAAAAACCCGAGCAGAAGATCTCCCTCGCACAGCTCAGGCTCGTCGTCGCGGCGCCGGCCGAGGCGCGCCGCGTCTACGATAGGCTCGCTCCGACCATCGATTCGGTATTCTTCACCCGCGATCTGGTCAGCGAGCCAGCCAATGTGCTTTTTCCGGTCGAGTTCGCACGTCGCGCGCGCGAGCTCAGCAAGCTCGGCGTCAAGGTCGGGATCCTGGGCGAAGCGGAAATGAAGAAGCTCGGCATGAACGTGCTGCTGGGCGTCGGTCAGGGCAGCGAGCGCGAATCGCAGCTGTTGGTGATGCGCTGGATGAACGGGCCCAAGTCGCAAAAGCCGATTGCTCTCATCGGGAAGGGCGTCTGTTTCGACACCGGCGGCATCTCCATCAAGCCGGCCGGCGGCATGGAGGACATGAAGTGGGACATGGGTGGTGCCGGCGCCGTCACGGGTGCGATGCGTCTTCTCGCTGCCCGCAAGGCGAAGGCGAACGTGATAGGGGTTTGTGCGTTGGTCGAGAACATGCCGGACGGTAATGCCCAGCGACCGGGCGACGTGGTGAAGAGCATGTCAGGCCAGACTGTCGAGGTGATCAACACTGATGCTGAGGGCCGACTCATCCTGTGCGATGCGATGTGGTATGCGCAGGAGAAGTTCAAGCCACAGGCAATGGTCGAGCTCTCGACCCTGACCGGCGCCATCATCGTGGCACTGGGCCACGAGCGCGCCGGCTTGTTCTGCAACAACACCGCCCTGTCCGACAAGCTGCGCGCCGCGGGATCTGCCGTCGGCGAGAAATTGTGGCGCATGCCGCTTGGGTCGAAATACGACAAGCTGATCGATTCTGAAATCGCCGACATGAAGAACGTCAGCGGCGGTCGCGAGGGCAGCTCGATCACGGCAGCCCAGTTCCTGCAGCGCTTTGTCCAGGAGGATGTGGCCTGGGCCCACATCGATATTGCCGGCGTTGCATGGTCGACCAAGGGCGACACCACGACGCCCAAGGGCGCCACCGCTTTCGGCGTGCGCCTGCTCGACGCATGGATCGCCGAGAACTACGAGTCCTGACGGACCGATGACGACCGAGGTCAATTTCTATCATCTGACCCGCTCGTCTCTGGAAGACGCCCTGCCGCGCCTGTTGACCAAGACCCTGCAGGCGGGCGAGCGGGCGGTGGTGCTGCTAGGCTCGCCGGAGCGAGTCGATGCGCTGAACACTCATCTGTGGACGTACGATCAGGACAGCTTTCTGCCGCATGGTGCTGCCAGGGATGGCGACGCCGAGCGCCAACCGATCTGGCTCACCCATCTCGATGAGAATCCCAACGGCGCGGCTTTCCTCTTCATTACCGATCGCGCGCGATCTGGGCGGGTGACCGACTACAAGCGCTGTTTCGAGCTGTTCGACGGTCGCGACGAGACTGCCGTTGCGGAATCGCGTGAACGCTGGAAGGCCTACAAAGCGGCAGGCCATACCGTCGTTTACTGGCAGCAGACCGCCAGCGGGGGTTGGGAAAAGAAGGCCTAGTAACGCCGCTCTCGCGGATGCCAGTAGCTGTGCCAGGCCGACCTCAGCCGCTCCCATATCGGCACCGGTCCTTCGGGTCGATAGAAGGTGGGGACGTCAGCTTCGAAGCTCTCCATGTACGCCCGGTAAGATAGCGGGCGACGGCGGCCGGTCTGAGCCTGCGCTGCCAGATGATCGAGGCCAGTATCGACGTCAAACAGCCGCGACAGGATTTCACGTCGGGCCGTCAGCAACTCGGCGGCTGCATCAGGTACCTGCCAAGCGGAAAAGATGGCAGTAAGCTTGGCGAGCTTCTCAACGCTGAAGTTTGCGCCGGCTGCCGTGCGATGTGGCGCCAATACATCGCGGGCGTAGTAGGCCTCCCCCTGGAACGGTCGACCGGAGACCGTCTCGGCAGGTGTTGGCCAGATGTAACGGGCGGGCAGGGCCCGCGTAGAAAAGTTACGGATGTCGAGACGGAACAGATCGAAACCCTGGCGACGCAGGAAGCGATCGGTGTTGTGGAAGGTATGGTCATCGGGATCGTCGGTGCCGACGAAGTTGACCTCGAGCTGAACAGCGATGACACCGAATGCATCGAAGCGCCCGTCAAGAGATTGCAGGATCTCGAAGTCGGCACCGTCGATGTCGATCTTGAAATAGTCGAAGCCCTTCCAGCCTCGTTCGGTCAAGAGGTCGATGATGGTGATCGGCTTGTTGGGATCGGCAAGCCCTGTCATCTCCCAGGCGTTGTGACGGAGCTTTTCTTCCGTCGAGGCAACCTTGAGCCGTGCCTCGCGGATTTCGCGCGTGCGCATGAAGCTCAGGCGATCGCGCATCGTCATGATCAGCGGCGCTGCCGGGCCTGCCGACAGGTCAACGGGCTGTCCTGAGCGGCTGACGAATGCCGGCACGTACGAGACATTGGGATTGCGCTCGATGTCGGCCAACCGCCGGCATTCGGTCTCGCTGGCATCGATGCCGAGAGCCTGCAAACCGGGTTCGAAGGCACGCCAGACCGGATCGATGCCGCCCGAACAGCCGACATCCAGCAGCTTGAACGTCTCTGTCCGCAGGCTCTCGGCGATGAAGGCGGGAAAGGTTGAAGCCATACCCTATACGGTAGCCACGGGCGTCGCCGGCGAACCGACGGCGCCAGGAAGGCGCAACGGCGGTGCGGTCAGCAGGAAGCGCGAGCGCTTCCTGTCGCGCAGCCAAAGCGCAAGGTCTTTCAGCCACCAGATTTCGCCGAGATTGAGGCCGAGCTTGAACAGGCAGTGATTGTGGATCGGCAGAGAAGGATGCTCTGCGTTCTCAGGCCCTGGCTTTGCCGGCACGGCCTCGACACCATAGTTGTCGGCAATCAGCGCGGAGATCTGGCTGTCGGTGATCCATTGCAGCAGCCGCGTGTCGCGGCCGTCGAGCACGGCGCACATCGCATGCGCCCGCGCAGGATCGACCTTCTTGTTCATCTTGCTGATCTCGTCGGTGAAGCCGGTATGCAACAGCAGCATGTCGCCTGGCTCGACGACCACGTCGTCCGCCTCCAGGACCCGGCGGAAGTCGTCATGGTTCACGTGCTTGTGGTCGCGGCCGTAGTGTTTTTCGAGATCGACCATGACGGCCCGGCCCTGGATCGCCTTGGCCGCCATGTTCTCTACACCGAGCTTGTGAGCGTAGCTCATGTGGCCGCAACCATCTCGTCCGGCATCGGGCTGAGGCCCGACGACATCGGAGCCGGCCTTGAAGCCGTTGTAGTAAAGCGGCTCTGGGATGCCGTCCCCGTCGGCGTCGAACAGGCCGCCGACATGGGCAAGCGTGTCCCATTGCGTCGAGTACTGCAGCGTGAGGATCACACGGTCGTCGCTCGCCACGTCCATGAAGAGCGGGTTGATCGTCTTGGTCAGGAAGTTGAACCGCCATCCGTTCTCGTCGCCAGTCGGCGATAGCACCGGTGGTAGTCGTCGTGGATTGAGGATGTTGCCGCCTGGCAGATCGAGCGGCAAGCTGAGGCAGAACGATAGGCCTTCCTTCACCTCGGCAATGCCCTCGAGGACTTTCTTGGGGGTGATGAGATTAAGCCGGCCGAGCTGATCATCCTCGCCCCAATCGCCCCAGGTAGAACCTTCCGGACGATACTTCCAACGCTTCATTCATGATCTCCCTAATGGCGGCAGGGAGACTACCGTGCGTCCCTGCTTTGCGTCATCACGTACGCATGGCTCCTTCGCGCAATTCCGCAAACGCAGGTGCGGCGGATCGTCTATCATCGCGGCTAATGAGGTTTTCATGTCGGTAGCGAGTGCCCCTCTCAATCGCGATATCCGCGTCATCAGCCTAATCGGCGTTGCCCACGGCGCGAGCCACTACTATCAGCTCGCCTTCGTCACGATGCTGCTGATCGTCCGCCAGGAAGCCGGGCTGGAGTTCCAGGATATCGGGCTGCTTGCCGGCATCTTCTATGGCGTGTCGGGAATTTCGCAGACAGCTGCAGGCTTTGCCGTCGACCGCTTTGGCGCACGACCGATCCTGGCGGCGGGCCTTGCGACGATCGGGATCGCCTTGGCGCTGGTCTCCGTGGCGCATTCTTTCCTGGCTTTCGCCGCCATCGCCGTGGTCGCAGGCCTGGGCAATTGCGTATTTCATCCCGCCGACTTCGCACTGCTGAACGCGTCAGTGAATGCGAGCCGGCTGGGTCGCGCCTACAGTATCCACGGTGTGGGCGGGTCGCTTGGCTGGGCGGCTGCACCCATCATGTATTTCCTCGACAGCATGTTCGGCTGGGTGGGAGCAGCACTGATCGGCGCCTTGCCCGGCCTGGTGCTGGCGGTGCTGGTGTGGGGCCATAGTGGCGATCTCGTCGATCATCGTGTGAAGGCACGGTCTGTCGCCACCAAGCATGGCACGACACCGATGGCGCAGTTGTTCCTGCAGCCAGCGATCCTCATTTGTCTTGTCTACTTTGCCCTGCTTGCTGCCAATACTGTCGGTATTCAGCAATTCGCCGTGCCGGCCTGGACCAAGATGTTCGGTGTCAGCGAGAACTATGCTGCCCTCTGCCTGATCGTCTTCATCATCGGCTCTGCTGGCGGCGTGCTGATCGGTGGCATCTTTGCCGACCGTGTGCGCCGCCACGACCGCGTTGCGACACTGGGCTTGCTGGTAGCGGGCGCGTTTACCGTGCCGATCGCGGCGCAAGCGGTTTCTCCAGGGCTCTTGCTGCCGCTGCTCGCGTTGGCCGGAGCCGCGGGCGGTATCACCAATCCCTCACGCGACATGATCGTGCGCAGCGCCACGCCGCCCGGAGCCTCGGGCAAGATCTTCGGCTTCGTTTACTCCGGTCTTGATGTCGGCTCGTTCCTGGCGCCGCCGGCATTCGGCTTCCTGATGACGGCCGGGATGCCCAGCATCATCTTCTGGGTGGCTGTCGTGCTTTACGTCATCAATGCGGGGTTGGTGATGGCAATCCGACAAACGGTGTCACCAACGGTCGCCACCGCGGCAGCGGAATAGCCGTCAGGCGGCCTCGTACGCTTCTTGCGCGACCAGCCATTCGTGCTCGGCGTGAGCGATCTCGCGCTCCAGGCGGACTTTCTCACGCTGTAGGTCGGCAACATTAGCCGTCGGATCGTCATACGTCGTCGGGTCCGCGAGCTTCGCTTCGATTTCGCCACGCTGCTTGGTGAGCTTGGCGATGCTCTTCTCGAGCGTCTCCAGAGCGCGCCGCAGCGGCGCGCGCTTGGCGCGCGACTCGGCGGATTGCTTGCGCTGGCCCTTCTTCGACGCGACCGGGGACGGCGGTGCGAAAGGCTCCTCGCGCTTGGCGGGCCTGCCGTTACGCTCGCGCAAGAGCTTGGCCTGGTAGTCGTCGACGTCGCCCTCGAACGGCGTGACCTTGCCTCCGACGACGACCCAAAGCTGGTCCGCCGCCATCTTCACCAGATGCGTGTCGTGGCTCACCAGAACGACGGCGCCTTCGAAGTCATTGATGGCATCGACCAGTGATGCGCGCGCATCCATGTCGAGATGATTGGTCGGCTCGTCGAGCAACAGCAGATGTGGTGCATTCCGCGTCGCCAGGGACAGCAACAGGCGTGTTTTCTCGCCACCCGACAGAAGTCCGACCTTGAGATCGGCGCGTTCGCGCGAGAACCCGAAACGGCCGAGCTGGGCTCGCACCTTGGTTTCGCCGGCACCGGGGCCGAGCGCGCTGCTCATATGCTGAAAGGGAGTCGCCTCGTAGTCGAGGCTTTCCTCCTGATCCTGTGAGAAGTAGCCGACCCGTAGCCTCGGCACCCGCTTTACCTTGCCGTCGCGTGGCTGCAGACGATCGGACAGCAACCGGATGAAAGTCGACTTGCCGTTGCCGTTCTGGCCCAGCAGTGCGATGCGGTCATCCATGTCCAGCCGCAGATCGAGCTTGCGCAACACCGGCGGGCCGTCGCCGTAGCCGACTGTAGCCTCGTCGAGCGTCATGATCGGCGAGGCGAGCTGCTCGGGCGGGGGGAAGTTGAAGGTGATCCGCTCTTCAATCGGCACGGTCGCTACCGGTCCCAGCTTGTCGATCATCTTGAGGCGCGACTGCGCCTGACGGGCTTTGCTTGCCTTGGCGCGGAACCGATCGACAAAGGCCTGCATGTGCTTGCGCTGCTGGGCGATGCGCATCTGCTGCGCGGCGTCGTGCTCCAGTCGCTCCGCACGCGTGCGCTCGAAGCGGTCGTAATTGCCGTTGTAGGTCACGAGCTTGTGTTGATCGATATGAACGATGTGGTCGCACACATCGTTCAGCAGGTCGCGGTCGTGGCTCACCATCAGCAACGTGTGGCGAAAGCGGCGCAGATGCTCGGTCAGCCAGAGCTGCGCCTCGAGGTCCAGATGGTTGGAGGGCTCGTCGAGGATCAGCAGGTCGGGATCGCTGAACAGCGTGCCCGCCAGCGCGACGCGCATGCGCCAGCCGCCTGAGAACTCGCCACACGGACGCGCTTGTGCGTCGTTGTCGAATCCCAAGCCGTTCAGGATAGCCGCCGCACGCGCGGGTGCCGACGCCGAGCCAATCTCGTCTAGCCGTGCATGGATCTCTGCGAGCCGCACGCCGTCATGGCAGCTCTCGGCCTCGGCCAGCAGGGTGGTGCGTTCGACGTCCGCCGCCAGAACGGCATCGAGCACGCGAATGTCACCCCCGGGTGGGTCCTGCGGCACTGAATCGATGCGAGTCCGCCCCGTAAGATTGATGTTGCCGCCGTCGGCCTCGACCTGGCCCTGGATCAGCCGTAGCAGTGTCGATTTGCCCGCGCCGTTGCGGCCGACCAGGCCGACCTTCCAGCCGTCAGAAATAGCCGCCGAGGCGCGGTCGAACAGGACGCGCTCACCGTGGCGGAAGGAGAGGTCGTTGACGTGCAACATGAAGCCGCGGCGTTTAGCACGAGGGAATTGCCCGTCCAACCGGCTTGCCGGCCTAAAACCCGGCCTTTATAAGGCGCGCCCACTTGTCCAAGCGCAGCGCTGAGAGGATTTCATGGCCGTCGAACGCACTTTCTCGATCATCAAGCCGGACGCGACCCGCCGGAACCTGACCGGCAAGATCAATGCCCGGTTCGAGGAGGCAGGCCTGCGCATCGTGGCACAAAAGCGCATCTGGATGACCAGGACTCAGGCCGAACAGTTCTACGGCGTTCACAAGGAGCGGCCGTTCTTCAAGGATCTTTGCACTTTCATGACGTCCGGTCCGGTGGTCGTGCAGGTGCTCGAGGGCGAGAATGCCATTGCCAAGAACCGCGAGATCATGGGGGCCACCAACCCCGCCAATGCCGCCGCTGGCACCATTCGCAAGGACTTTGCCGAGTCGATTGAGGCAAATTCCGTGCACGGCTCCGATTCACCGGAGAACGCCGCGATTGAGATCGCATATTTCTTTGCTGGCGCCGAGATCATCGGCTGACGAAAAAAGCGGCCTGCATAGGCCGCTTCCTTCTTGGTGCGATTGCGAAAAGGCCGTCAGCCTAAGACTGCGAAAGCCACCAGCAGGGCGATCGTGCCGCCGACCCCCAGCAGCAGGGCGAACACGCCGGAATTTCCCACCAGGCCGAGCCCCATGCAGGCCAGCAACAGCACGAGGAACAGGATCGCGAAGAACACCAGCTTGCTGAACGCTTGGTAAGTGTGTTGATGGGCGGAGTAGTCGTCCTGCGTGTCGGCCATGCGGCTCCTCGTGGAAAAAGCACAGCCTTAATACCCAACTAGGGTTCGCTTGAGAAGAGCAGGGTAGGGGCGCCCTTGACGGAGACGCGGCTGCCCGCCAGGGAAATACGACCTTCCGCAAACCAGCGTACGACCCGCGGATAAAGCCGGTGTTCCTGGCGCAGGATACGTGCGGCAAGGGCGTTGGCATCGTCCCCGGGCAGCACCGGCACGGCAGCTTGGGCGATAATCGGCCCAGCATCGAGGTCCGGGGTGACGAAGTGCACCGTGCAGCCGCTCAGCTGCACGCCGGCGTCGATCGCCTGTTGCTGCACATGCAAGCCTTTGAAGGAGGGCAGCAGGGAGGGATGGATGTTGATCAGGCGGTCGGCCCAACGCGTGGGGAACCACGGGCTGAAGATGCGCATGAAGCCCGCAAGAACCACTAGCTCGACGCCGTGCTTCTCGAGTTCTGCCGACACCGCGCGATCGAAAGTCTCGCGATCGGGCTGGCCGCGATGGGATATGACGGCCGTTGGGACGCCTTCCTTGCGGGCGATAGCGAGGCCGGGAGCGTCTGCCGCGTTGCTGATCACGCAGGCGATCTCGGCCGGATAGTCCGCCGCCTTCGCCGCCTCGATCAGCGCGGCCATGTTGCTGCCGCGGCCCGAGATCAGGATGCCGATTTTCAGCTTCGCCATAGGCTCTCGGGGTGGTCGATCACACAGTCGGCTTCACCTTGTGGGGCCTGTTCGATGATGCCGACCTCGGCCACGCTCTCGCCCGCATCGATCAGTGCCTTGGTGACCTTGGCGACGTCATTCGCTGCGACGACGATAATCATCCCCACACCGCAATTGAAGGTGCGCAGCATATCATCGGTCGCTACGTGACCGGCTTCGCGCATCCATCGAAAGACCGGTGGCGCCGACCACGTCCGTGCATCGAGGCGTGCTCGTCGGCCATTGGGCAGGCAGCGCGGCACGTTGCCGGGCAAGCCGCCACCCGTGATGTGAGCCAATCCTTTGATGGCGGCCGTGGCTCGGATGGCTGCCAGCAGCGGCTTTACATAGATGCGCGTCGGCTCGAGCAGCGACTGTCCCAGCGACAGCCCGGCGAAAGGTGCGTCCGCTTCATAGCCGAGACCGCTGCGCTCAACGATGCGCCGCACCAGCGAATAGCCGTTGGAGTGCACGCCGCTCGATGCCAGTCCTAGCACGATGTCGCCGGGCTCGATGTCTGGCCGCGGCAAGAGGGCGTCGCGTTCGGCGGCGCCCACGGCGAAGCCTGCGAGGTCGTAGTCGCCGTCGCGGTACATGCCCGGCATCTCCGCCGTCTCGCCGCCGATCAGGGCGCAGCCAGCCCGTCGGCAACCTTCGGCAATGCCCGCCACGACGCGTCGCGCCTGATCGACCTCCAACCGAGCCGTGGCGTAGTAGTCGAGGAAGAACAGCGGTTCCGCCCCTTGGACAACGATGTCGTTGACGCACATCGCCACCAGGTCGATGCCGACGGTATCGGGCAGGCCAGCCTCGATGGCGATCTTTAGCTTGGTGCCCACGCCGTCGGTGCCTGAGACAAGGATGGGGTCCTTGAAGCCGGCTGCCTTGAGGTCGAACAATCCCCCGAACCCGCCCAGGCCGCCCAGGACCCCAGGCCGGTCGGTGCTGCGCGCCAGCGGCTTTATATGCTCGACCAGCGAATCGCCTGCGTCGATGTCGACACCGGAGTCCTTGTACGTCAGGGGCGGTCGGTTGTGGCCGGGGGTGTCGGGCTTCAAGCCGGGCTCATTCGTGGTAGATAGATGGCGCGAACATAACCAAAAACCGGACTCCCGCAATGCCGCCCGCCCGTTGGTTTTCCACGATCGTCGTTGTCTTGTTGGCGGCCTTTGCGTCCGCCGGCGACGGGCACACCCAAGGTGGCGGCAGCGCCTATACCGTGAACGACGTCGACGTTGACATCAATGCGCCCGACCCCCTTCAGGCGCGCCAGCAGGGCATCGCCGAGGCGCGCCGCAAGGCTGCGCGGCTGCTGGTCGAGCGGACAGTGGCCCCGGAAGATCGGGCGCGGATCGTCATGCCGGACGATGCGAAGCTGGAAAGCATGGTGAGAGGCGTCGAGTTCGCGCGCGAGCGTTCGGCTCCGGGGCGCTACATCGCCACCTTGAACGTCGTCTTTGCGCCGGATGCCGTGAAAGCATGGCTGGGTGGCGCCGGCACCAGCGCCGGTGCCAGCACCGGTGCCAGGGTCGGCGAAACCGTGCAGCGCTCGGCCCTCGTCATTCCGTTGTGGAAGGACAGATCCGGCGTCGAGCCATTGAATGATCGCAATGCCTGGCGCGATGCTTGGCAAGCGCTCGATACCACAGGCAGCGCGGTTCCGGTGACGGTAGTCCGCGCCGATCAGCTCGACCAGGGGGCGATCTCCCCGGAGGAGGCTTACGTCGGCAACCTGTCCGCCTTGTCCCGCGTGAACGAGCGCTATCGCGCGCCGACCATCATCGTGGCCGTTGTTGAAGGCGAGAAGGATGGGCCCTTGACGGTCGGTGGGCTGCGCTACGATGCGCAGACCGGCGCGCGCAGCGAGCTTCCCGGCGCCTCAGTGCCGTCTGCAGCGCAGCTCGGCGATGCCGTGAAACAGATGCATGCGCGGCTGGACGAGCAGTGGCGCGGTGTTGCCGTCGTGCGTCGCGATTCGCAGGACGCGCTCGATGTATTCGTGCCGATTCGCGCCTTGAGCGACTGGGTGCAGGTACGCCAGCGCCTGGGCGCTGTTCCGGCCGTCAAGAACGTCGCGGTGCGCACGTTGGAGTCGGATCGTGCCGAGCTGCGCCTGGAATATTATGGCACGACCGAGGATCTGCAGCGCACGCTGGCGCAAGCGGGCCTCGCGCTCGACAAGGATGCCGACAAGTGGCGATTGCAGGCGCGGTGAGCACGCGCTGGCGCTTCTGGCTGGCCGCAGCGATCGTTTTCGTACTGATCCTGTGGCTGCTGAACGACATCCTTCTGCCATTCGTGGTCGGCATGGCCGTGGCCTACTTCCTCGACCCGGTCGTGATGCGCCTGCAACGGCTCGGCATGTCGCGGACCTGGGCAACGACCTCCGTCACCATTCTGGCCGCGCTTCTTGCCATTGGCGTGGCCATGGCGATCCTCCCGCCGCTGTTCGGCGAGGTGCAGTCGCTGATCGTCAAGGCGCCGCAATACATCGTGCAGGCGGCAAGCCGGCTGCAGCCCTTGATCGAGCCGCTGCGCCAGAAGCTCGGGCTGCCCTCGCTCAGCCTTCAGGATCTGCAGAACGACGCCACGCAATGGGCGGGCCAGGCGCTGGCCATCGCCGGCAGCCTTGCGGGCGGACTGGCGCGCCGCGGCGTCGCCTTCATCAATCTGCTCGCACTGGTCTTCCTGACACCGGTCGTGACGTTCTACCTCCTGCGCGATTGGGAGAAGGTGATCGCCGCCATCGACAGCGCCCTGCCGCTCGATCACGCCGAGACGATCCGCAAGCTCGCCCATGAATCGAACGCGGCGATTGCAGGTTATGTCCGCGGTCAGGTCCTGGTCTGCATCTCGCTCGGCACCATCTACGCCATCGGTCTCACGCTGGTCGGCCTGCAATTCGGCCTGATCATCGGCCTCATTGCCGGCGCCATCTCCTTCATCCCCTTCGTCGGCACCTTTTCCGGCGCCGTGATGGCGCTCGGTATGGCGCTGGCGCAGTTCCCGCCGGATTGGATGGGCGTCGTCAAGGTCGCTATCGTGTTCCTGTTCGGCCAGATGATGGAGGGCAACGTGCTGTCGCCCAAGCTGGTCGGCGACCGCGTGGGCCTGCACCCGGTCTGGATCATGTTCGCGCTGCTCGCCGGTGGATCGCTATTCGGTTTCGTGGGGGTGCTGATCGCTGTCCCGACGGCGGCGGTGATCGGCGTCGTCGTGCGCCATCTGATCGGCCGCTACCGCGAAAGCGGCCTCTATCGCGGCAGCGCGGCTTGAAGCTGGTCATGACGAACCAGCTCACGCTCGATCTGGTATTGCCGCCGCCGACCTATCGTCGCGAGGACTTCATCCCGGCGCCGGGCAATCGCGAGGCGCTGGCCTGGATCGATCGCTGGCCAGACTGGCCGGCGCCGGCTTTGGCGCTGGCAGGGCCACCAGGTTGCGGTAAGACGCATCTGGCGAATATCTGGGCGGTCAATGCGGGTGCGCTCATGCTGGAAGGGACGGCTCTTGACGGGAAGAGCATCGCCGATCTGTCGGACTTGGCTGCTGCGTCGCCGGCGATCGTCATAGACAATGCCGAGCGGGCCCCCGAGCGCGCTTTGTTCCATCTGTACAATCTCATGCGTGAGCGGCGCGGCCATCTTCTGCTGGTTTCGGTCAGCCTGCCGGCGCATTGGTCGATCGCCTTGCCCGACCTCGCGTCGCGGCTCCGCGCAGCGCCAGCTGTGTCGGTGGCGCCGCCCGATGATGAGCTTCTCGGGTCGATCATCTTGAAGCAGCTTGCTGATCGGCAATTGCACGCCGGCGCGGGCGTCGTGCACTATCTGGTGTCCCACATGGAGCGCTCGGCCGAGGCGGCACGTCGCGTCGTGGCGGCGCTTGATCAGCGGGCATTGGTGGAACGACGGGAGATCGACCGGCGCCTCGCCGCTGATGTCTTGGCTGACATGTCCTGATGGGCGAGGGAGAGACAAGGGAGTAATGCAATGGATATGGGCATCAAAGGCCGCAAGGCGATCGTCTGCGCAGCGAGCAAAGGATTGGGCAAAGGCTGCGCTATGGCGCTCGCCCGGGAAGGCGTCGATCTGGTGATCAACGCGCGAACCAAGAGCGAGCTCGAAGCGACGGCGGAGGAGATCCGCAAGAACACCGGTGTGAAGGTCACGCCGGTCGCAGTGGACGTCACGACGGACGCTGGTCGCAAGCAGGTGCTTGCAGCATGTCCGGAGCCCGACATCGTCGTCAACAATGCAGGCGGTCCGCCGCCTGGCGATTTTCGCGACTGGAGTCGCGATGACTGGATCAAGGCGATCGACGCCAACATGCTGACGCCGATCGAGTTCATCAAGGCGACCGTCGACGGCATGATGAAGCGAGGCTTCGGCCGCATCGTCAACATCACCTCGAGCTCGGTGAAGGCCCCGATCGACATACTGGGCTTGAGCAACGGCGCGCGCAGCGGACTCACCGGCTTCGTCGCCGGTGTCGCACGCGTCACCGTGCGCCACGGCGTCACAATCAACGGCCTGCTGCCGGGTCCATTTGACACCGATCGGCTACGCGGCACCTACAAGGTACGAGCCGCCAAGAGCGGCAAGAGCTACGAAGAGGAATATCAGGCCGGTGCCAAGATGAACCCGTCAGGCCGCTTCGGCACTGCCGAAGAATTCGGCGCTGCCTGCGCGTTCCTGTGCAGCGCGCATGCGGGGTACATCACCGGCCAGAACTTGTTGATGGATGGCGGGCAATATCCCGGTACCTACTAGGTCACCGCGAGATCCTTCGGTTTCACAAAGGCGACGAGCTCGGCCGAGCCCCATTTGAGGTCGCGCCACGGCCCGTCGCCGGTCCGGAGCGTGGCAAGCGCTCCGGTCGGAAATTTCTGCGCCAACGCCTGGTGAAGATGAGGTGGGCCAGCGCCGGCCAGCGCCTCAGCCAGCCGCCACAGGCCGTCATTGTGGCCGATCATGAGCACGACGCGGGTCTCGTCGGTCAGTTCCTGCAGGTGAGCCAGCAACACGTCTTCCGAGGCCAGGTAAAGCTCCTTTTCAAGTGAAATCGGCGGTACAGGCGCATCCAGCCGCTTGACGAGGGGCGCCAGCGTTTGGCGGGTCCGCAGGGCCGTCGAGCACAAGACCAGGTCCGGACGAGGACTTCTGTGAGCAACGTAGTCGGCCATCAGGGCCGCAGCCTGTTCGCCGCGCTTGCTCAGGGGACGCTCTTGGTCATCGAGCCGCGGATCGTTCCAGGCCGATTTTGCATGTCGCAAGAGAAGGATGGTTTTCATTCGGCAATCTTGGAAAAGCTTTTTATAACAATAACTTATTGAATTGCCATGACACCGTCACGCCGAGACGTTACCGTTTCACGATGGATGTCGTAACTTCAACCACCAGCCCGGCGCCGGCTCTTGAGATAGCACCGGACAGCGCGCGCCGCTTCATCAATCGCGAATTGTCCTGGCTCGCCTTCAACATGCGAGTGCTGGAGGAGGCAAGCAACCGACGCCATCCACTTCTGGAGCGCGTACGGTTTCTATCGATCTCGGCCGACAATCTCGACGAGTTCTACATGGTGCGTGTCGCGGGCCTGGTCGACATGCTGCAGACTCGCAAGACGCTGCTCAGTGACGATGGCATGACGCCCGCCGAGCAGCTGGCTGCCATTCGCGAGCGGGCATCGCTCCTGATGGCCCATCAACAGCAGGTGTGGGCCAGCCTGCAGCAGGAGTTGCGCGAAGCCGGTATCGCCGTCCTCGACCCCAGCGAGCTCGCCGACACCGAACGCGCCTGGCTCGACCAGTATTTCACCGACCAGGTCTTCCCGATCCTCACGCCGCTTGCCATCGATCCGGCGCATCCGTTCCCGTTTATCCCCAACGGTGGTTTCTCGGCCATCTTCAAGCTACAGCGGCGCAACGATCGCAGGCCGCTGATGGCGCTGCTGCCACTGCCACCGCAGGTCGACCGTTTCGTGCGCCTGCCTGGCTCAGCAATCCGCTTCCTGTCGCTCGAGGACCTGGTCGATATCTACCTGCCGCGTCTCTTCCCGGGCTACGAGGTGATCGAGCAGGCAGTCTTCCGAGTGATCCGCGACAGCGACGTGGAGATCAACGAGGAGGCCGAAGACCTGGTCCTGCTCTATGAGAGCGCGCTGAAGCGCCGCCGCCGCGGCGATCTGATCTCGATCTCGGTCAACAGCGCCATGCCGGCCGAGCTGCGCGACTTCCTGTTCGATCAGCTCGAGATCCCGGCGCAGACGCAGACCGTGCATGTTTTCCATCTCGACCGCATGCTCAATATCGGAGATGTGAAGGCCGTCATCGTCGACGATCGGCCCGATCTCAAGTTCGAGCCCTACAACGTGCGCTTTCCCGAACGCATTCGCGATTTCGGCGGTGACTGCTTCGCCGCCATCCGCGCCAAGGACATCGTCGTTCACCATCCTTATGAAAGCTTCGACGTTGTCGTCCAGTTCCTGCGCCAGGCGGCGCGCGATCCGGCCGTCGTCGCGATCAAGCAGACGCTCTATCGCACCTCTGCCGATTCGCCGATCGTCAAGGAGCTGATTGCAGCGGCCGAAGCGGGCAAGACCGTGACGGCGCTGGTCGAGCTCAAGGCGCGCTTCGACGAGGAAGCCAACATCCGTTGGGCGCGCGATCTCGAGCGCGCCGGCGTGCAGGTGGTCTACGGCTTCATCGACCTCAAGACCCACGCCAAGGTGTCGATGGTGGTGCGACGGGAGGCGCAGGCCACGCGCACCTACGTGCATTTCGGCACCGGCAACTACCATCCGATCACGGCCCGCATTTACACCGACTTGTCGTTCTTCACCTGCGATCCGGTGATGGGCCGCGATGCTGCCCGTCTGTTCAACTACATGACGGGCTATGCCCGGCCCGAGCAAATGGAGAAGATCGCTTTTGCGCCGGTGACCTTGCGGCCGACGCTCTACAGCCTGATCGACGCGGAAATCGCCAACGCCAAGGCGGGCCGGCCCGCTGCGATCTGGGCCAAGCTCAATTCGCTTGTCGACGCGCAGTTGATTGACCGGCTCTACGCCGCTTCGAGGGCCGGCGTGCAGATCGACCTGGTGGTGCGCGGCATTTGCTGCCTGAGGCCGAGCATGCCCGGCCTGAGCGAGCACATCCGCGTCAAGAGCATGATCGGGCGCTTCCTAGAACATGCGCGCATCGTCTGTTTCGGCAACGGCAAACCGTTGCCGTCGCCTGAGGCCAAGGTGTTCATCTCCTCGGCCGACTGGATGCCGCGCAATCTCGACCGGCGAGTCGAGCTGTTGTGTCCGGTCGAGAATCCGACGGTGCATGAGCAGGTGCTCGACCAGATCATGGTCGCCAACCTCAAGGACGACGGCCAGAGCTGGACCATGGCGCCCGACGGCTCCTACAGCCGGCCCCCGATCGGCAAGGAACCTTTCATTGCCCATCACTATTTCATGACCAACCCGTCGCTCTCCGGCCGCGGCAGCGCCCTGAAGTTGAGTGGGGCGGTTCCCAGGCTGGTCCTGAAGTCGTGAAGGCACCCAAGCGCCGTCCGCGGCGCCTGGTCGCGTCCGAATAGCCGCTGCAATCTCGCGCGGATTCGGCTAGAGGGAGCGCGCAATGGACGGTGAGACGACCGTAGACGCTCCCGTTTCGGACCGGCCCATTTCGGACGGGGCCGTCGGGAAGGGCCGCGTCGGCATCATCGACGTCGGCTCAAATTCCATCCGGCTTGTCGTTTACGAGCGGGCGAGCCGTGCGCCGCTGCCGGTGTTCAACGAGAAGGTGCTGTGCGGCCTTGCGCGCGGCCTGGATGCCACCGGGCGCCTCAACCCCGAAGGCGTCGAGATGGCCCTGGCCAACATCGACCGCTTCACCACGCTCGCGCACAACATGAAGGTGAAGTCACTCGATCTGCTGGCGACGGCTGCGGTGCGTGATGCAGCCGACGGCGCCGATTTCATGCGCGAGCTCGAGCGTCGGCCGGGCATCAAGGCTCATATCGTGAGCGGCCAGGACGAAGCGCGGTTTTCCGGCTATGGCGTGATCTGCGGCATTCCCGATGCGTCCGGCGTGATGGGCGATCTGGGCGGCGGAAGCCTCGAGCTCGTGGCGCTGGGCAATGGCACGCTCGGCGCGTCCAGCACCTTGCCCGTCGGTCCGCTTCGGCTGATGTCCTCGGGCAAGAGCGATCCCAAGAAGGTCGTGGTCGATGCCATCGAAAGCGTGCGCTGGTTGCGCGAGGAAACCGGCAAGACCTTCTATGCCGTGGGTGGTGCCTGGCGTTCTTTTGCGCGCCTGCACATGGAGCAGGCAGGCTACCCGCTTCACATTATCCATCACTACGAGATCGCCGCGGAAGAGGCGCGCGCGGTAGCGCGACTGATCGCGGTGCAGAGCGCCAAGTCGTTGGAGAAGATGCCCGGTGTATCGCGCCGCCGTACCGATACTCTGCCGCTCGCCTGCCTGGCGCTCGATCGGTTGCTGGCGGCGCTCAAGCCCAGAACGGTCGTGTTCTCGGCTTTCGGCTTGCGTGAGGGCTTCTACTATTCGCGGCTCGGCGAGGCCGAACGCGCGCGCCATCCGTTGATCGCTTTCGCCGAAGAACAGGGAGCGGACTGGCGTCGCTTCGATCTTGCACCGGCGGAGATCTTTGATTGGCTGACACCTGTCTTTTCCGGCGAGAGCGAGTCCGACCGCCTGCTGCGCATCGCTGCTTGCCATTTGAGCGACATATCCTGGAACGACCATCCGGATTACCGTGCTGAGCAGGCCTATGTTCGCGTGCTGCATCTGCCGGCGCCGGGCATGAACCATCGGGAGCGGGCAGTCCTCGCCATGGCGCTTGCCTATCGATACAAGAGCGATTCCAAGTCGGCGATGCTCGACACGGCCATCAGGCTCACCGACAGCAGAGGCCGCACCTTTGCACGGCGGCTCGGCGCCTGCCTGCGGCTTGCCTACAACCTGTCCGGGGGCGCCCCTGGCCTTCTGCCTCAGATCGAGCTCAGACGTACGGATCGCGAGCTCGCGCTTGTCGTGCCCGCTGCCGCCCGAGGCAGCCTCGGTGATGTGACAGCGCGGCGTCTGGAGAGCGCGGCCCAGGCCTTCGACCTCAAGCCGGCGATCATCACCGGCTAGCCCGACGGGACCGTCACCGCCTCAGTTAAGCCGATGGCGCGATGGCGATGAGCTTGGCGTGCTCTCCTGCCAGCGAGAGGGCGAGCTTGCCCTCGATCAGGTTGATGGCGTCGGTGCCGAACACGTCGCGTCGCCAGCCCTTGAGGGCGGGCACATCGCGCTTGCCGGCCGCCAATCGGTCGATCTCGTCGGCGCTGGCGATCAGTCGGCCGGCGACGCCTGCTTCTTCAGCCTTGAGCCGCAGCAGCGTGCGCAGGAGATCGACGACGGCGCCCGGCGCTCGCAGCTGCTCGGGCGCCCGATCGCGCGTCGGCAGCTCTGCGTCAGGCAGCCGACGCGCCCGTTCGATTGCTTCCAGGAGCTCGCGGCCCTGCCAGCCTTCGGCAAAGCCGCGGCCCAGCCCGCGGGTCCTCGCCAGCTCGTCCGCGGTCTTAGGGGCGTGGCTTGCGATCTCGAGCAGCTGCTCGTCGCGCAGCAGGCGCTGGCGCGGGATGTCGATGCGCTGCGCTGTGCGCTCCCGCCAGGCCGCTGCCTCGCGCAGCACGGCCAGCAGTCGCGGCGAGGCGCCGCGCGGCCGCAAGCGTCGCCAGGCCTGCTCGGGATCGGCGCGATAGGTGGCTGGGTCGCTCAGCACCGCCATCTCCTCGGCAATCCAGGGGAAGCGGCCGGTCTTGTCGAGCTGGCGCTTCAGCTTTTCGTAGACTACGCGCAGATGGGTGACGTCGGACAGCGCGTAGGCGATCTGGCGCTCGCTGAGCGGCCGGCGGCTCCAGTCGGTGAAGCGGCTCGACTTGTCGATCTTGGCCTTGGCGAGCTTGGTGGCGAGCGATTCGTAGGAAGCCGCTTCACCGTGCCCGCACACCATTGCCGCCACCTGGGTGTCGAACAGAGGCCGTGGAACCTCGTCGGTCCGCAGGTAGAAGATCTCGAGGTCCTGCCGGGCGGCGTGAAAGACCTTCAGCACCTTGGGGTTGGTCATCAGCTCGTCGAGAGGGCGGAGATCGATGCCGTCGGCCAGGGCGTCGATGGCTGCGGCATCGTCCGGGCCTGCCACCTGGGCGAGGCAGAGCTTCGGCCAGTAGGTGCGCTCGCGCATGAACTCGGTGTCGACGGCGATGAATCCGGTCGTTGCCAGGGACTTGCAGAAGCCTGCAAGTTCGTCGGTCGTGGTGATGAGCTTCATTGACGCCGATCTATAGCGGGCGGGGAGCGCCCCGGCAAAGGCAGTCGATGCGACCGCACCTTGGCTTGACTTGGCGGGCCAATCCGTGCCTTTTGCCCGCCCGTAAAAGCCCGGAAAATCAGTAATGTCTTCAGCCTACCGAACCCATACGTGCGGCCAATTGCGGCCGGAGCATGTCGGCCAGCAGGCCCGCCTGTCGGGCTGGGTTCAGCGCAAGCGGGACCACGGCAATCTGCTGTTCATCGACCTCCGCGACCACTATGGCGTCACCCAGGTGGTGATGGACGTTGCCAGCCCGGTGTTCAAGACCGCCGAGGCCGTCCGTACCGAGAGCGTGATCACGGTCAGCGGCAAGGTGGTGGCTCGGGAGCCCGCGACGATCAATCCCCGGCTCGCGACCGGCGAAATCGAGCTCGACGCCGCGGAAATGGTCGTCCAGTCGATGGCCGAGCCGCTGCCGATCCCGGTCTATGTCGAGAACGACACCACGCCGGAGGAATTGCGGCTGAAGTACCGCTTCCTGGACCTGCGCAAGGACAAGCTGCACAAGAACATCATGCTGCGCAGCCAGATCATCGCCTCTCTGCGGCGGCGCATGATCGAGCAGGGGTTTACCGAGTTCCAGACGCCAATCCTGACCGCGGACAGTCCGGAAGGGGCGCGTTCCTATGTCGTGCCGAGTCGCCTGCATCCCGGGAAGTTCTACGCGCTGCCGCAGGCGCCTCAGATGTTCAAGCAGCTCCTGATGGTGTCGGGCTTCGATCGCTATTTCCAGATCGCGCCCTGCTTCCGCGACGAGGATGCCCGCGCCGACCGCGCGCCCGGCGAATTCTATCAGCTCGATTTCGAGATGAGCTTCGTCACTCAGGAGGACGTGTTCGCTGCCATCGAGCCGGTGCTGGCGGGCGTGTTCGAGGAGTTCGCGGGCTTCGACCGCGAGCAGCCGCGCAAGGTCACGTCCTGTCCCTTCCCGCGCATTCCCTATGCCGAAGCGCTTCTGGCCTACGGCACGGACAAGCCGGATCTGCGCAACCCGCTCAGGATCGTCGATGCCGGCGAGGTGTTCGCCGGCTCCGACTTCAAGGTATTCGCCGGCATCGTCGCTTCCGGTGGCGTGGTGCGTGCCTTGCGCGCACCGAAAGCGGCAGGGCAGCCCCGGAGCTTCTTCGACAAGCTGAATTCCTGGGCGCAAAGCGAGGGCAAGCCAGGCCTCGGCTACATCGTGCTCGAAGGCGGGGCGGGTAAGGGGCCCATCGCGAAATTCGTCGCGAACGAGCGGCTGGCGCGCCTCAAGGGCTTGACGGGCGCCGAGGATGGCGATGCCGTGTTCTTCGTCGCCGACAAGCCTGAGGCGGCCTGGAAGTTCGCCGGCCAGGTGCGCACCAAGCTCGGCCAGGAGATGGGCCTGATCGCGGACAATACCTTCGAGTTCTGCTGGATCGTCGACTTCCCGATGTTCGAGTACGACGAGACCGTCAAGAAGATCGACTTCAGCCACAATCCATTCTCGATGCCGCAGGGAGGGCTCGAAGCGCTCGAGAAGCAGGACCCGCTCACCATCAAGGCATGGCAGTACGACATCGTCTGCAACGGCATCGAGCTCTGCTCGGGCGCGATCCGCAATCACAGGCCGGAGATCATGTTCAAGGCCTTCGGCATTGCGGGCTACAGCCGAGAGGAGGTCGAGCAGCGCTTCGGTGGCATGCTGAATGCCTTCCGCTATGGCGCTCCGCCGCACGGCGGTGCTGCGCCCGGCGTCGATCGCATCGTCATGTTGCTGGCCGACGAGCCGAACATTCGCGAGGTCATCACCTTCCCGATGAACCAGCAGGCCGTCGACCTGATGATGGACGCGCCGACCGAGCTGCCGATGGAGAAGCTGCGCGAGCTGCACATTGCACTGCGTCTGCCGCCGAAGAAGGGGTAGCGGTCCCCGGCTCGAAAAATGACTAGCTGATTGTCCCTCGGCGCGTCTTGCCGTTGGAAATCCTCGCTGCCAGACTTTGGCCAAGATCGGCATCCGACCGATCGACCATGGAGGAAGCGATGACGGACACGTTGAACAGAGGCAGGCGCGATTTTCTCACCGTGGCGTCGGTGGGTGGGGCGGTCGCCACGTTGGGCGTCCTTGGCCTCGGCGAGGCGATGGCCGCGGGCATCGCAGCCGGTCGATCGGAGAAGCCCTTGAAGGCCGCCTTCTCCAATGCCGGCCTTCAGGCGACCTGGTGCGCGCAAGGCAAGGCCGCCGCCGAATACTGGGGCAAGCTCTTCAATGTCGAGGTGACCTGGTTCGACGGTCAGCTTGACGCCGTCAAGCAGCGCGCCGCCATCGACAACATGGCCTCCCAGAAATGGGACTTCGTCGCCATCCAGGCCTTCGGCATCGGCACGCTGACCCAGCCCGTGCAGAAGATGATCGATGCCGGCATTCCCGTCATAGACATGGATACGCTGATTGCGCCCCTCGACAAGATCAACGTGCACAGCTTCCTCGCCCCGGACAACGAGTTCATGGGCGCGTCGGTGACCCAGGCGCTGGTGACCAAGCTTGGCGGCAAGGGCAAGGTCATCATGACTCAAGGTGCCCTCGGCCATACCGGTGCACAAGGGCGGGCGAAGGGCTTCCAATCGGTGGTCAAGCAGTATCCGGGCATCGAGGTGCTCGACACGCAGCCCGCCGACTGGGATGTCTCGAAGACGGCGCGGCTGTGGGAGACCTATCTGACGAAGTATCCTCAGATCGACGCCGCCTTCTTTCACAACGACGACATGGCGTTGGCCGCCTACAACGTGATGAAGGCGCGCAATCGCACCAACATCCTGATCGGCGGCGTCGATGCCATGCCGCCGGCGATCAATGCGGTGGCCGACGGCCGCATGTTTGCGACGGTGCGCAATCCGTCGTGCCGCATCCACGGTGGCGCCATCATCGCCGGCGTGGCGGCGGTCACCGCCGGCGAGAAGGCGGGGCCTGGCATTCCCAAGAGCATCGTCACCGACGGTCCGGTCGTCACCAAGGAGAACGCCGCAGGCATGCTCTGGATGGAGGATCATTTCCTGATCTGAGCATCCGGTTCGATCCAGCATGACGGACGAGGCTGCGCCGCCGCTCGAAATACACGGTATCTCCAAATCGTTCGGCGGCGTCGCGGCCCTGCGCGACGTCGATCTCGTGCTGCGCCGCGGTGAGATCCACGGGCTGGTCGGCGAGAACGGCGCCGGCAAGTCCACCCTCATGAAGATCATCGCCGGCGTGCACAGCCAGTACGACGGTCGCATGACGATCGATGGGCAGCGCGTTCATTTTCGCTCCGCGCGCGACGCCTTGGCGGCCGGCATCGGCATGGTGCATCAGGAGCTGAGTGTCGTTCCCGACCTCACCGTTGCGGAGAACGTCTATCTCGGCCATCAGCCGATGTGTGCCGGGTTCGTCGACTGGCGCGCCATGTTCGAGGGCGCACACGAGCATCTCGCCAGCCTTGGCATCGACGTCGATCCGCGCGCCCGTATGGGGGCTTTGGCCATCGGCCTGCAGCAGCTCATCGAGCTTGCTCGCGTGCTCTTTTCCGGCGCAAGGATCGTGATCCTCGACGAGCCGACATCGGCGCTGTCGCCGCCCGAGGTGCATCGCCTGTTCGAGGTGCTGCGCGGCGTGCGGGCGAGTGGGCGCAGCATCATCTTCATCTCGCATTTTCTCGATGATGTGCTGGCGATCTCCGACACGGTGACGATCTTCCGCAACGGTCGGCGCATCGCCACCGAACGCGCCGACCGGATCGACAAAGGCTGGGTGATCGAGAGCATGATCGGCCGCGGGCATGAAGAGCTCGAAGGGACATACACCCATGCGATTCCGCTCAGCAGCAAGCCGTCGGCGCCGGTCGTTATGGCCGTCCGCGGACTGGGAGCGGGACGCGCCTTTACTGATGTCTCGTTCGATGTGCGGGCTGGGGAGGTGCTCGGCATCTATGGCTTCATGGGGTGCGGCCTGGTCGAGCTGGCCCGTGCTCTGTTCGGCAAGCTGCGATCGGACACCGGCACGCTGTCGACCGACGGGAGGGTCTTGCGGCTGCGCAGCACGTCCGATGCGCGCCGGGCCGGCATTGCGTTTGTTCCAGAAAGCCGTCGGTCGATGTTGTTCTACGGCGAGCCGGTCTACAAGAACATGTCGATCAGCGTGCTGGGCCGCATCGGGCGGATGTGGCTGAGGCCGTCGGTCGAGAGGGACATGGCACGGCGCCATGTGGAGGCGCTGTCGATCCGCCCGCCCCTGGTGGACACGCTGCTGGGCAGCCTGTCGGGCGGCAATCAGCAGAAGGTAGCCTTGGCCAAGTGGCTGACATGGCCGCCCAAGATGCTGGTACTGAGCGAGCCGACACGCGGCATGGATGTCGGTGCAAAGGAGGACGTTGTGCGGATCGTGAAGGGTTTGCGCGACCAGGGACTTGGCGTCGTCGTGCTGTCCACTGAGCCAGAGACCGTGCTGTCTCTCGCCGATCGCATCCTGGTGATGAAGAAAGGCCGCGTCGTGCATGAATTCGCCGACGGGATGGTCAGCAAGGACCGCCTGCTGGAGGCTGCTTGAAATGACGAAGGTCGGCGCCTTTGTGCGCAACCAGATGCGCAACATCGCGCCGTTTGCGACCCTGATCGTCCTGCTGGTCTTTTTCGGTGCGGCCAGCCGCTCGTTTGCCTCCCTGGACAACGCCGCCAACATTCTGACCCAGATTTCGGTGACGGGCGTCATCGCGGTCGGGCTGACCTTCGTCATCCTTTGCGCCGAGATCGATCTGTCGGTCGCCGCCATCGCCAACGCGACCGGCATTGCGGTGGCCTATTTCACCCTGCAGGAAAGCTACGTGAACATCGCCAATGTACCGCTTCCCGGAGCGGCGGCGATTGTTCTGGCGCTGGCCGCCTGTACCTTCCTGGGCTTGGTCAACGCCGTGGGCATCACCGTGGTCGGCATACCCTCCTTCATCATGACCCTCGCGATGATGCAGATCGGGGCAGGCATTTCTGCCCTGCTGGTGCGCGGCCAGATCGCCTACGCGGTCCCCGACCTCGTGACGACCATGGGGGCTGGCAGGGTGGGCGGGATGCCCTGGATCGTGCTCGTGCTCGGCCTTTTTCTGCTCGCCGGGCACATCGTGCTGACCTACACGCGCTTTGGCCGTTACGTGTACATGGTCGGTGGCAATCGCGAAGCCGCCGAATATTCCGGCGTCAACGTCAAGTTTGTGCTGGGCGCCGTTATCGTCATCTCGGCGGTCTGTTCAGGCGTGGCCGGCATGCTGGGCGTGGCGCACTTCGGCAGCGCCCAGCAAAACGAATTCGATGGCTATCTGCTCGACGCCATCGCCGCCGTCGTCGTCGGTGGCACGAGCTTGTTCGGTGGCCGAGGCGGCATCGGGAATACGATCATTGGGTTGCTCATCCTGGGTGTGTTGAACAACGGGCTCGATCACGTCGAGATCGACAGCTTCCTGAAGATCCTGATCCGCGGGCTCATCTTGCTGGGGGCGCTGATCATCAATGTCTATGTGCAAAGCGTCCGGGACGCCGAGCGGACCGGATCAGGCTGACAGCGCCTACATTCACATTGATTGATGCAGTAATATCAAGTAGGATCAAATAGTTATTTTACTTTTATTAACACGCTTATGAGCTCTTCTCGGCTCACCATTCGTTGGTCTTTGCCGCTCGTCGCGGCTTTCGCGCTGCTCGGCGGTGGTTGTGCTGCGCCAATGGCCTTGACGGCGGGCAGCTATGCGGCTGACGGCGGTCTGCTGGTTGTCAGTGACAAGACCTCGACCGATCATTTCCTGTCCATGGTGTCCAAGAAGGACTGTGCCATGTGGCGTGTGCTTCGGGGGCGCGCGATTTGCAAGGATCGCGAAGGCGACAAGGACCCCTATGACGTGGATTACGTCCAGCCCCAGCGGATGGTGGCCGAGGATGGCGTTCGTTATGCACCGCCGCTGCACCCAGCTGCCGATGCGCCCGTCGCCAGCTGGGATGCCGAGGCCTACAAGGTTGCGCCTGCTGCGCCCAGTCCGCCGGTGACGGCGGTCGCCGAGACTGTGCCTGGACAATCTTCTCCCTCCGGAGCGACGGCACCGAAGGTCAGGAAAGCCAAAGCTGCCAAGACCGCGCGGTCGATCAGGAGGCTTTCACGAGATCGGGCGGCGCCTGGTTCCTGAGCAGGAAGGCCTCGAGATTGTCGAGCGCCTTGAAGCCCATTGCGTTGCGCGTCTCGACGGTGGCCGACCCCATGTGCGGCAGAAGAAACGCGTTGACGAGATCGTAGTAGCCGGAATGGATCTTGGGCTCCCCGTCGAAAACGTCCAAGCCGGCCGCGGCCAGCCGTCCGCTCCTCAAGGCGGCGATCAAGGCCTCGTCGTCGACCACGCCACCGCGCGCCGTGTTCACCACGATGGCACCCTTGGGTAGCCGCGCGATGCGCTCTGCATTGACCCATTTCCGGGTTGCCGGCGTCATCGGCGCGTTGATCGACAGGAAGTCGCAGTGCGGCAGCATCGCGTCGGGCTCGCTGTGGAAGATCGCACCTTTCTCGATGTCTGGCGGCAAGCGGCTGCGGTTGCTGTAATGGATCTGCATCCGAAAGGCACGGGCGCGGTCGGCCATCGCCTGACCGATGCGGCCCATCCCAAGGATTCCGAGTCGCTTGCCGGTAACGTGGACGCCCATGAGCTGAGTGGGGGTCCAGCCGACCCAGTGATGGGTACGGAGCATTTGTGCTCCTTCGTGGGCTCGGCGTGCCGCCCCCAGGAGGCAGAGCATGGCGATGTCGGCGGTGGCGTCGGTCAGGACGTCGGGCGTATTGCTCACCACGATGCCGCGCCTGGCGGCAGCCGCCACGTCGACATGCTCGTAGCCGACTGAGAAAGTGGCGATCATCCTGATCGAGTCCGGCAGGCCGGCGATGGTCTCGCCCGTTAGCGGGTCGCCGGCTGCACACATGACGGCATCGCAGCCGGCGGCAGCTTTGATCAAGGCTGGTCCGTCGTAGAGCCGGTCGTCCGGGTTGAGCACGGCGTCGAAATTCGCTGCCAGCCGGGCTTCGACGTCCGCTGGAAAGTGCCTGGTGGCCAGCACTCTTGGTTTTTCGCTGGGCATAGAAAGATACCTCCCTGTGCAGCCCTGCCGCAGGCAATGTTTCTGGTATTCCGCGGGCATGGATATTACGCTTGAACGCCCGGCTACAAGGCCTAGCCCCCTGCCACTGTCCGTTGATCACGCTTAGTTTTCGCCGTTCTCGCGTCCAGATCGCGGTCTCGCTTGCCGCTGTCTGTGCGCTCCTGTTGCTGGTCCTGTGGATAAGAGTGGCCGGCGCGCAGCAGCAACCGTCGCAAGATGTTGTTTTGGCGCCACACCGGGCGACCTACGACATGAAGCTGTCGGTGGCCCGGCCCAACAGCGGCATTGTCGACGTCAATGGCCGCATGGTGCTGGAGACCGTCGATTCTTGCGACGGCTGGGAAGTCAAGCAGCGCATCAAGCTGAAATTCCTACGCAACGACGGAGAGGAATTCGATACGGATTCGAGCTTCAGCAGTTATGAAACCAAGGACGGCCTGGGCCTGCGCTTCAGCGTCCGCAACATCCAGGACGACGAGGTCGAGGAGGAGCTCCGCGGCCAGGCGGACCTCGAAGGGCAGGGCGGCAAGGGCCGAGCCTCCTTTACGTTACCGGAAGCCCGGAGCTTCGAATTGCCGGCCGGCACGCTCTTCCCCACCACGCACCTGGCCCTCATCATCCGCCACGCGCGGGATGGTGACAAATCGGCAACCTATAACGTCTTCGACGGCGCCAGGCTCGATGGTGCGTTCCAGGTCAACGCCGTGATCGGCCGTGCCCCCCGCCAGGTGGGTGGGCCGCCTGTACGCGGTGACATCGCCTTGATGCGCAACCAGCCCGCCTGGAGCGTGCGGCTCGCCTTTTTCGCTGCAGGCGTGCAGGGCAGCGCCAATCCCGAATACGAGTTGGCGCTGGACTTGCTGGGCAACGGCATTGCCCGCTCGATGATCCTCGACTATGGCGACTTCGCCGTGGATGCCCGACTCGTCCAACTCCAAGCCCTACCGAGGCCGCGATGCTGACCGTCCGTCCCTCCTCGCTCTTTTGCTGCCTGCTGGCCTCCCTTGCCGGGGGATCGGCTGCGGCGCAGGATCTTGCGCCCCATCGTGCCGTCTATTCGGTGATCACGTTGGAGAGGGGCAAGCCGACCGGCGAGCCACCGGGCACCTATGCTTATGAGCTCAAGCTCACCTGCGAAGGCTATGTCTCCTACCAGCGGCTGCGGCTGGAGGTCGCGGGGCCACGCGGCCCCCTCGCGAACGAGCAGCAGTCGCAAATGATGGAAAGCCGCGATGGCCGGAAACTGCGCTTCGAGCACATCACTACGAGCGGTGGGCAGCAATCCAGCGCGGTCAAAGGCGAAGCGTTGCTGGGTGACGACGGCCGCGGCGAAGCCCGTTTCACCGAGCCCGAAGGTCAGACGGTGGCTCTGCCGGCGGGCACGCTCTTTCCTCTCGCCATTGCCCGTGAGACGATCCGCCAGGCCAAGACAGGAGCGAGTGGCTTCGACGCCCTGTTCTTCTTCGGTGAAAAGGTGAAGCCACCCCAGTCGGTCAATGTTGTCATCGGCAAGGTTCCCAAGCGCCTGGGCGACGTGAAGATTCCCGAGGGCGGAGAGCAGCTGGCGGACGGCCGACAGCGCATCTACTACCGCGCCGGTTTCTTTGACGACCAGTCCAAAGGGCAAGGGGAACCGGCCTTCGAGATGAGCTCCATCACGCTCGACAATGGCATCGAGCTCTATGGTACCCACGAGGAAGGCGAGACCGGCATCGAGTATCGCATCAGCCGGCTCGAACCACTGCCCAAGCCGGAGTGCAATTAGGGTAAGGTAGGCCTCAGTGGAGCGCGGGCCTCCAGGGCCCGCATCATGATCTTGAGCGGGCCTGGAGGCCCGCGCTCCGGAAGAGGCTGATCAATGAAGTCACAGAGCGGCCTGACGCCGGAGCAGGCGGTCGATCGCTTGGAGGAACTCCATACGGCCGCCAGCAATGCCTTGCGCGAGGCGCTGGCGCGTTACACCGAATCAGGCGTCGTACCGACCGCACGGGAAAGAACTGCCTTCCGCTACCCTGAGCTGCGCATTGACTGGGAGCCGTCAGGCGCCGTGCATTTCACGCGTCGTGCCTGGGCGAAGTTCCAGGCCCCGGGCCGCTACACGACAACGGTCACGCAGCCGGCGTTCTTTCGGCGCTATCTTCTGGAGCAGCTGCGTCCGCTTGCCGAAGAATTCGGTGCCAGGATCGAAGTCCACTCCAGCACGCAGGAGATCCCGTATCCGTTCGTCACCGAAGAAGGTGACGAGTTTGTCCACGGTGATCTCTCGGTGAGCGATCTTGCCCGTCACTTCCCGACGCCTGTTCTTGCCAATGTCGGCGACGAGGTTGCCGACGGAACGTGGCGTATCGAGAACGGGAGCATCCGTCCGCTCGCCCTGTTCGATGCGGTCCGGGTGGACTTCTCGCTGCGCCGGCTGATTCACTATACCGGTGCGGATTGGCGCACCATCCAGCCCTGGATCCTGTTCACCAACTACCAGCGCTATATAGACCAGTTCCTGACCTGGGCGATGGACGAGCTCGCCAAGCCGAGTGGCGCCTACAGCGCGCTCGCCCTGCCCGGCGGTCGCGTGGTCCGCCGCGGTGAAGACATGTCGGCCACCGGAGCCACCATCGCCTCGGCGCCCTGGCATCGCTTCCAGATGCCGGCCTACAGCCTCATGCGGCCGGACGAGCAGGGCGGTATCACCATCGTCAACATCGGCGTCGGTCCCTCGAATGCCAAGAACGCCACCGACCACTTGGCGGTGCTGCGGCCGCACTGCTGGCTGATGATCGGTCACTGCGGCGGCCTGCGTCAGTCGCAGACCATCGGCGACTACGTGTTGGCCCATGGCTATCTGCGCCGTGATCGCATCCTGGACGATCTGGTGCCGTCGGAAATTCCGGTGCCGGCTCTGGCAGAGGTCCAGGTGGCCTTGCAGGAAGCGGCCGCCCGCGTCACCGGCGAACGCGGCGATGCCCTCAAGCGGCGGCTGCGCACCGGTACCGTCGTGAGCTACGATGACCGCAACTGGGAATTTCGCTGGTCGCAGGAGCGCCAGCGCATCAGCCTGGGCCGCGCCATCGCCGTCGACATGGAAAGCGCGACGCTTGCCACCCAGGGCTACCGGCTGCGCGTGCCCTACGGCACGTTGCTCTGCATTTCCGACAAGCCTCTCCATGGCGAGATCAAGCTGCCGGGTGCGGCGACACGCTTCTATCAGCGCGCGGTCGGCGAGCACCTGCGTATCGGTATCGAGGCCATCGAGCTGCTGCGTGGCGAGCTCGCGTCGCTGCACTCGCGCAAGCTGCGCAGCTTCGATGAGCCGCCGTTCAGGTGATCTGTCAATGTCCGGCGCTCGCTCCGCCTCCTGCGCCCGGCTTGCGCAGGAGGAACGCGAGGCCGGCGAGCACGACGAAGATGGCCGTCAGCACCAGGAACACGTCGGCGAAGGCCATCACCAGGCCTTGCTGATGGGTGGTCTGCATGAGCTGCTTCAGCGCCATGGTCGAGGCGTCGCTCTTGTCTTGAAAGCGCTGGGTGAGCTGATCGAGCCGTTCAACCGCGGGCACATGCGCCCAGGTGAGGCGTTCGTGGAGTCGAGAAAGATGCAGATCCGTGCGGTCGTTGAGAACCGTGTTGATGCCGGCCAGGCCCACCGCGCCACCGAGATTGCGCATCAGGTTGAATAGGCCCGCCGCATTCTTGACCCGGTCGAGCGGCAGCGTGCCCAGCGCGACGTTGTTGATGGGGATCATGGCCGACATCAGGCCGA
>Ga0081455_10000805_pt1 | contig 40380 bp, 36 predicted proteins | sample TabmetS3T2R1_FD_70207 | JGI IMG/M metagenome (GOLD analysis project Ga0081455, IMG submission 70207) | Tabebuia heterophylla rhizosphere microbial communities from the University of Puerto Rico - S3T2R1 | ecosystem: Host-associated > Plants > Roots > Rhizosphere ... | reverse complement strand
CCGAGATCGAACCTTCGACAACGTTCTGGCGCGCTGAAGAATATCATCAGCGCTATCTGCAGAAACGCGGCCAGTCGCATTGCGCGGTTTGAGTGGGAACCAGCGTGAGCGCTGCACCTACAGTCATCCGCACTAGAAATTTCGTTACGGACGCTGCCGCCTTCATTCTCGATCAGGCGCGCAAAGCCATAGCCGAACGCGAGGAAGTTCGAATCGCGCTCTCAGGCGGGAACACGCCCGCACCAGTGTACGCCCGGGTTGCAGCGAAGGCGTGTGATTTTCCGTGGGATCGGGTTCGGTTCACGTTCGGAGACGAGCGTTGCGTGCCGCCAGACAATCCGCAAAGCAACTTCAGAATGGCGCGCGAAAACCTTTTTGTGCCTGCTGGCGTCCCCGAGAAATCGATCATGCGTATGCAGGGCGAAATTGATCCGGAAATCGCAGCACATGATTACGAAGAGCAGTTGGCCGCAATCGCCACCGAGCGCGGTGAGCCAATTTATCAACACGATTTGATTCTTCTCGGCCTCGGCGACGATGGCCATACGGCGTCGCTATTTCCCGGGACGTCGGCATTGCAAGAGATGGGGCGTCGCGTCGTTGCAAACTCTGTTCCCAAATTGAACGCGTGGCGCTTGACGTTCACCTTTCCGCTCATCAATCATGCGCGGCACATTTTGTTTCTCGTCGGCGCGTCAAAGAGTCCGGAACTGATCGAGCGCGTGCTTGGCGGCGATCCACAATTTCCCGCCGCGCGGGTCAGTCCTGTCGCAGGCGAAGTGACATGGATGATTGGCGAATCGTAGCTGCACTACGATAACCATGATGCGGACGATTATCGTTACAGGCTCGGCGGGACTGATTGGTTCGGAAAGCGTGCGGCGTTTCGCGGGAGACGGCACGCGTGTCCTTGGGATCGACAACGATATGCGCGCAGAATTTTTTGGTGCTGAAGCTTCGACGAAGAAAACGCGCGACGACTTGATCGCGAATGTCCGCGACTACAAGCATCACGATCTGGACATTCGCAACGCGACTGCAGTCATGGATTTGTTCAAGCAGCATCGCGGTACGATTGAAGCCATTGTACACACTGCATCGCAACCGTCACACGACTGGGCTGCGCGCGATCCACAGACTGATTTTAATGTCAACGCGAATGGCACGCTGAATCTGCTCGAAGCCGCTCGAAAATGTTCTCCCGAGGCGCCGTTCATTTTCACGTCGACGAACAAAGTCTACGGAGACACGCCGAACGCGTTGCCGCTGCGCGAACGGGAGAAACGCTGGGAAATAGAGCCAGGCCACGAATACGAACTCGGTATTTCGGAGACAATGAGTATCGATTACACAAAGCATTCCCTTTTCGGCGCGTCGAAAGTTGCAGCTGACATTCTGGTCCAGGAATACGGAAGATATTTCGGAATGCCGACCGTATCGTTCCGTGGCGGCTGTCTCACCGGACCCGCGCACGCCGGAACCGAGCTGCATGGTTTTCTGTCATATTTAATGATCTGTGCCGTCAGCGGCCGCCCGTACCGGGTTTTCGGCTACAAAGGAAAGCAGGTCCGCGATAACATTCACAGCTTCGATTTGGTCGAAGCGTTTGCCGAATTCATTCGCACTCCGCGCGCGGGCGAGGTTTACAACATCGGTGGCAGCCGGCACAGCAACTGTTCCATAGTCGAAGCAATCGAGATGTGCGAACAGATCACCGGCAAAAAGTTAAATTGGAGCTACGAGGAAACCAATCGCATCGGCGACCACATCTGGTGGATCAGCGACGTACGGAAGTTTCAGGCACATTATCCAAATTGGAACTTTCGCTACGGGATGCACGATATCTTTGAAGAGATTCATGCCGCGCTGACAAAGTAATTTCTCTACAGATTCCGCGGATTTGCACAGGATTTTCGGCCCGTTTACACGAAGTGACGTGCCCGACCAAAAGTTTTTGGCTTCCTCTTTCTTTTCAGAGATAAGCTGCGTAAATCGGGGATGGAGGGAATCTGCGGATCAATTGGGCCGCCCTAGTACTCCTCGCCTTCGTCCTCTTTCGGTGGCACCACGCGATCCTCGATTCCGTAGGCATGAAGCATCGCCGCGGCGAGATAGAAGAAGAACAGGCCGAGGCCCCATCCGGCAGAAGCGAACGCAGCAAGGAAAACAAAAATGCCGACTGGGATCGCCCCAAGCATCCAGAGAAGGCCCGCTAGAATGTGTCCCTTATAGATGTGTCCCAGACCGGGAACGATACTGAACATCACTGCGACCATGTCGCTTGCTTTGCCTTCTGCAGTTTGTGCTGCGCCCCGGACCCAATCGCAGTAATCACAGCGTTCGGCATCCCTGGGCAGAAAATGTCCACAATACGGGCACGGCATCTTATCGCCTGTGGTCGGTTCGGGTCGGACAGCCGGAGCGTCCGTGTATTCCACCTTCATACTTAACGAAACTCACAAGACGCACGGGATTCGTCAAGCAAACAGAATCAGAAGAAAAGCCTACGAAGGATGCGGCCTACCAGATATAGTACGGCATCTGTGTCAGACGCCGCCTTGGCTTCCACATGCGCCGCATCTTGATTATCCAGGCTTGCGTGGGCTTTTTCTTTTTTCTGGCACTGGCCACGCATGTTTTTGGCGCAGCAATTGGTTCATATGCTCATCTAGTTGTGGCAGATTCCCCGGGCGAAGCGCACAATGGAGTGCGAGTGACCTATCTCGGAACGAACGGGTACCAATTTGAATTCAAAGGACATGCGTTGCTTGTGGACCCTTACTTCTCGCGGGTGCCTCTTTTAAGCATTGCACTTGGTTCGCGCATTCAACCGAACGACTCCCGTATCAATGATGGACTGCGCCGTTTGACGCCAAAATCGGATGCGATTTTGGTGACGCACGGACATTTCGATCACCTGCTGGATGTGCCGACTGTAATGGCGAAGACACAGGCGCGTCTTGTTGCATCGGCGTCTACCGTCGACCTTGCCAAACGCTCGGGCGCTTCATTCGGTGACGCAGTAAAACCGGGGAATGTGCGGCGAATCGGTCCATGGACAATTCACGTGTTGCCGGCGGCGCACGATCGGCTCGTTGGCAAAGTGCCATTCGATCAAACGGGTTCACAGGATGGTGAGCCGCAACGCGCTGCCGATTGGATTTGCGGCAAGCCACTGGCTTTTTTGATCGAAGTAAACGGGCAACGTATTTATATCGATTCCGGCGGAACTCCAGCGCAGCCACCGCCTAACAAGCATGTGGACCTCGCGATCCTCGGTGTGGCGTTGCCGGATTCGCGCGCACGATTGCGAGCCGCGCTCGAGCGCCTGCAGCCGCGATATGTTTTGCCGAGTCATCAGGATGATTTCTTCCGGCCGTTGAGCGCGGGATTTCAATTTGGCTGGCTCACGGATTTTCATTTTGTGCAACGCGAGTGTGCGCAGCAAAATCGCAGTCGATTAATCCTTCTGGATTATTTTCGGCCGTGGACAGTGCCGAAGACCGTAGGCTCCAAATTCTCAAAGCCAAATCGCAAACATCGCGATGCATTGTAGGGCGAACGGTTCGCTTACACGAGCTACTGAACCCGCGATTGGAACTTGGGATTTGAGATTTCTCGCGAGAAACTGAATCAAGATCAATCACCTCAATCTGATGGCGACCGAAGTTGAAAGAGGCGCACTTCGCGCGCGTTACGGGCTTTTGCTCACAGCCCTTGCACCGGTGGTCCCGCAGATTCTCGGGAGCGCGTTCAACATCTGGTACAACGCCACTGTTATTGAGCCCATGCTTACGAACGCATTGAGACAACGTTTTTTTGCCACCGTCCTTGTTTACAACGCCTTCGTTTACCCGATCGGCGTCTATCTGTGGCTGAAACGAATCCTTTCGTTTCGAGATCTGTTTCGTCAGCTTCAGAGGGAAGGTGGTGATGAGAGGCCGCCGCCACGCGAACTCACACAGGCGCGTCGGCGCCTAATTCATTTGCCCTGGTTTGCAGCGGCGATTTGCGGCATCGCCTGGTTCTTGTGCATCCCCGTTTTCATCGGTGCGTTGCTTCAAGTCGAAAATCCGTTGGATCCGCGCTTGCTCTGGCACCTGTCGATTTCGTTCTGTGTCTCGGGTTTCATCGCGGTGACGCATTCATTCTTCCTCGTGGAACTCGGCAGCCAGTGGGGGTTGTTCCCGGTTTTCTTTCGTGACGAACGCGCCGATCGCACGCCGAATATCTTTACGTTGTCACTGCGTGGCCGCGGAATCGTCTGGGCGGTTTCAGCGTCGATCTGTCCTATCGCCTCGCTTTTGCTACTGCTGCTGGCGCCACGGTCCCCGGCAACGAACGCCGCATGGCTCGCCATTTTCGTCGGTGTAATCGGAATTGTGTTCGGAATTTTCACTGCGCTGATGATGAGCCGCCTCGTGGCGAAACCGATAGATCAACTGCGCACAGCAGCCGATGCCGTGTCGCGCGGAAATTTGACGGTCGATCTTAGTCGTGCAGGCACGCGACGTGCGGATGAATTTGGTCGGTTGCTTTGTGAATTCGATCAGATGGTGCGCGAGCTGAGGGATAAAGAGAAATTGCGTCAGACATTCGGATTGCACGTAGGTAGACGCGCTGCGGAACGCATCCTTGCGCGCGATCCGGGATTGAGCGGCGTGGAGGAAGAAATCACCGTCATGTTCGTCGATATCCGGTCGTGGACGGCCCGCACGAGCGCATTGCCGCCAGGCGAGATAGTGGAGATCATGAACGACTTTTTCCGGGTAAGCGTGCGTGCGGTTGAGGAGGAGTATCGCGGCATGGTTAACAAATATTTGGGCGACGGGTTCATGGCGATTTTCGGCGTAGGCGATTCCGGTTCAAATCATGCCCGCGATGCCGTTTCCGCAGGGACCGAAATTTTGAGCGCGGTTAACGAATTGAACAACGATCTCGCAGCGAAAGGTCGCGCACCGATCCAAATTGGAATTGGAATTCATTGTGGCCCCGCGATTGTGGGCAGCGTCGGTTCGCCGCAGCGACTGGAGTTCACTGCGATTGGCAACACAGTGAATGTCGCCTCCCGAATACAGGATCTGACCAAGACGGTCGGTAGACCATTCCTCGTCACGGGAGCCGTGCGCGAACGTTCAGCCGATTCGTTCATCTTCGAGGAACTGCCGCCGCAGGAAGTCCGCGGGACCGACGGACGTGTAATTATTTTCGCCGTGCGTGTGTAGAGGCATTTGCCGGGGGGGAGAGCCATATGTTTCGCCTCGGCGTTTGGCACAAACGCCTCTACAATCGGTCATGGCTTCGCTTTTCGAAATTATCCGTTACACGGACCGGTATTTGCGGATTCATGATGTGGCCGATTGGGACAACGCGCTTAACGGCCTTCAGATCGAAAACACCGGGCGCCTCACGCGCATCGGTGCGGCGGTTGATGCTTCGACGCGCGTTTTGACTGAGGCTGCAAAACGAGACGTCGATTTTTTAATCGTGCATCATGGTTTGTTCTGGCCAGGGTTGCAACCAGTACGAGGTTCGTTGCGCCGGCAGCTGCGGATCGCCTTTGAAAATGACATCGCACTCTACAGCGCACATCTTCCTCTCGATATCCATCCGCGAGTCGGCAACAACGCACGACTCCTCGCTGCGCTTGGACTAAAATCCGCGCAACCATTCCTTGAGGAGAAAGGCCAACCTGTCGGCCTAAAAATCCGCGCGTCGCTGCCGCGCAGTGAACTGGTTCGCAGATTACAACAGGTGTTAAATGGTCCGGTGAAGATTTTCGGTTTCGGTCCAAAACGTACGCACGCTGTCGGAATTGTGACCGGCGCGGCGGGCTCCGAAATTTATGGTGTTGCAAGCGAAAAAGTCGACACGTTTATCACAGGCGAAGCGCCGCATTGGGCTGCAATCGCTGCCGGAGAACTCGGCCTCAATCTTTTGTTAGGCGGACATTACGCGACGGAAGTGTTCGGCGTGAAAGCGCTCGCTGGACATCTGTCGAAACGATTCAGAGTGCCATGGGAATTTATCGATTGTCCAACGGGGTTGTGAGCCGAGCAGAGGCATCGTTGGAGATGCCCCGGCCTCGGACCCCCTACAATGCGATGGCGCGTCGGCTCCAGAAGACGGCTCTGTTACTTGCTTGTATGGCCCCTCTCTCGATTTCTGGCTCGGGTAAAAATGGCTCCGCGACGCAATTGCCCGGGTACAAAGCCGTATCGGTGCGTTACGGTCCTATGAACAAGATGATCATGTCCGTCCGCGTTAACGGACAGCCGGCGAACTTGCTCGTGGATACCGGAGCCAGCCGCGTCATCTTGGATAAAGAAGCCGCCGAATCAGTCGGCGTAAGACCATTTCAGCGAGCTCTGTACCAAGTGCGGTTTGCGGTGCCATCCCAGGTGTTTACGATGGGCAACGAAATTAACGGTCAGTTGCTGCCGGCCGGTCTTGCTCAGAGCTTTAGCGCGGGCAGCATGAATTTCGGCACAACCCAGATTGCCGTTCGCAATTCAAAGCATTCCGGCAGTGGCACCGGTTCGGGGCGCGTCGATGGCGTACTCGGGCTCGACATTTTGCTCCGTCACAAAGCGCTGATTAACTGCCGCACCAAACTTGTCTTCTTCAAAGTCGATCCAGCACGCCGAATGAATCTGGATTCCGTTGCCGCTTCCGAAAAATTCACACGAGTTCCAATTCAACGGGAAGACACCGGTGCGCTTACGGTGCCATGTTCAATTCGCGGCCAATCGGTGCGTGTGCTAGTCGATACGGGCGCATTTGTCACGATGTTGCACGAAAGTTTCGCCACATCGCTCGGAGTCGCGGCCGAACCGACGCGGATTTCCGCACAATTTGCCCGCGGCGCGTCCAAACGGATTAGCGCAGCTAAAATGGACGACTTCTATATTGGGGCGTTTAAAGTGCCACTGGAAAAATTTGGCGTCGCTACGCTGCCTCGTTTCGCATTGCAACAAGGCGACACTAAGATTGCCGGTATCCTCGGCATGGACACGCTTTACATCTGCCGCGCCATTATCGATCTCGACGGCATGGGTTTGTTTCTGAAATAGCCGGTTCTACTACCAGAAGCACATAGAGCACACGGAGCAGAGGGAGAGAGTTTGTCATCCGCAGATTGTACGGATTTCAGCAGATTCAGCTTTTGCTTGTGCGGACCCCGCCTTTGGGCGGCCCCGAATGGTCTTCTCGCCTTATTGAAAGCCGGGGGTTACAAAATCGAGCAACTCTGAGCTTCATCAAGCCGCTACGAAGAGCAGGGGAGACATAAAGGATTGGCGATCCGCAAGTTGATTTCTGTGATCCCTGGCTCGCTCTGCACTCGGCGTCCACGCTGGTCCTTGCGATGAATACCCTAGGAAATTCCTGACTTGACATTTGCCCGGTGCGGATGGCAAAAATCCCACACAATCGCGCAAAGGCACAAATGTCCGTCCCGGAAAAGCATCCACCGAAGATCCGGATTCTGCTTTTGGAAGAGCACCCTCTGCTTCGCCATGGTGTCGCGGATTTTCTGAACTCGCAGTCGGATATGCTGGTGTGCTGTGAAACCGATAACATCCGCGATGCGCGCAACAAGATTCACGAATTCAAACCGCATTTACTCTTGACGGCACTACGGCTGGGGACTGGCGATAGCCTGGAATTCCTGAAAGCACTAAAATCAGAGCAACCCGCGTTGTTGATCCTGGTCTATTCCGCGTTCGAAGAAACAATTTTTGCCGAGCGTGCTTTCCGGGCGGGCGCAGAGGGGTACGTAATGAAAAAAGCGCCCAAGGAAGAGCTCACCAGCGCGATTCGAGAAATCGTGAGGGGCAACATTTATGTTAGCCACGACGTAGCAATGCGCGCGTTCAAGAAATCGCTGGAGACGCGATCAGAACAACAGCGCACAACACGTCCCTCTATCGGCATTGAAAAATTATCCGATCGGGAGATGCACATCTTCTTCTTGTTGGGCTCGGGCCTTGGCAACAGCCAGATCGCGCGTTCGCTTAACTTGAGTGTAAAAACGATTGAGAGCCATCGGGAAAATATCAAACACAAGCTCGATCTGAGTTGCAGCCGTGATTTGGTCGCCTGCGCCAAGAAATACCTTGAGGTGACTTTCGTGCCGCCGGCGGACGTCATCGGCAGAGGCAAGAGAAAGATTGTCCGCCTCCCCGCCGCATAAGGGCGGGATTTGTGAGGACGATTTTAAGGCTGATCCAGTGTCTGACATAGGCCTCACGATGACCATCTCTTGAGCTTGTTGAGTTCTTAGCCTATTGTGATCGAGTCCTTAGGCTGACTTTCCTAAAGGATTTTGTAAACGAACCCCTCAAAAAGGTGCCCTTAAGGGAAATTTCCCGAAGAAGAAATCTGACCTATTCACGTCAGTTCACACAATCCCCTAGGGGAATGTTCGTCAAAAGATAGGGGCATATCCCCTAACAACAAAAGAACGATTCTTCTTTACAGGATGTTCACTGCCGACGACACTGCGCGCTTTCCCAAACACTGTGCTCAACCTAATTTCCTTGTTTCTACCGCTAGCTTGGTACACGCCGACCATACCATTTTCCCCCGCACAGACATCAGTAAGAAACGGCGGTCTCCGACCGCCGGTTCTGTTTCAACACGCAGGACTGCCGCGTGTAATCCAATCTAACCTCTCCCCTAGTTCCCCCCAGACTCCCCCCAGCAGGAGAAAGTAGCGCCGGGAGGACATCTCTCCTCCCGGCGTCTTTGTTTTTGCGCTGTAGTGTCGATCTCTGATCAACGATTCGGCAATCGGAGACCGTCGCTACAAACAAAGATTGCCGATGCTGCAAAGTCTGCACGACACCTTGTGTAAAGCCTTTCGGGGTGCTCCCCCCGTGGCCAGCAGTGCTATCACTGTGCCTCGCGCGCGTTCCGCGAAATACCTCTTCGCACTTAAAGGCATTTTGCGTCGCGCGCACGATGCAAAGCTTTCAGCGGCCCAGATGCTAATTCACCTGAGCAAACATTCGCAAGAACAGCTGAAATCTATGCGACAGTGTCGTGGATTATTCCCCGTGTTCTTTTACGAGCTTCCCGTTCGGGTCAACCTCGAATCCGGACTCTTTACCGTTGGCTTTGACGAAGACCTCGTAGTTCCACCTGCCATCGGGATCGTCTTCCCTTAATATCTTAACGATATTTCCGCCTGCCGCCTTTTGGTTAATTGTCTCTTGGACAGATGAGGGGAGCGACTTTAGGTCGACCCTCTCTCCGGGATGTTTTCCAGGTTGAGCGGTCGCACTCAAGGTAAGCCCGATGCTGATTGCTATCGCCAGGACTGCTTTCGTCGTTTTCATAGTGCTTTCACGCTACTGCCCTATGAAAAAGCCGTCTAAGAATTTAGCATTACATTATCGTAACTGAGCGACGAAGCCTTTTATTGATACGATCTAAAAGCGCGCCAGGTGATGCGGGGCGCCCACAAAATTCGCCTTGCTAAACATTACAACCTTGTAATTGTTGCGTATTCCTCCAAGGAGGTTAGGGCCGCGGCTAGTTACCGTGGCTGCAATGAAGTGGATAGGCCGCAGCCCAGTGGAGCGGGCTGCGGCCGCTCTTCTCCCCGACCTGCATAGACGCTGTGCTTGGCTGGCAATGTCGCCGCCGCCCCACTCTCCGCCGTGGCCGGGCACTCGAACATAAGGGGCTAATCGGACAATTCCAGCAGCGTCTGCCCACCGGGTGGAGAAGCCTCATTCGCATCAAGCGGTTAAGTTTTTTCTTTCCGTGCGTCTGCTAACGCTGTTTTTTGTTCGCCGATGGCTGCGGCTGATGACCGGCGAATGAGCACTCGTGCGACGGGTGTGGTCGGCCTCGCCATTCTGTCGAGCCGAATTCTCGGTCTTATCCGCGAGATGGTGTTTGCCGGACTCTTCGGCGCCGGAAGGAATCTGGATGCGTTTTTGATGGCGTTTCGATTACCGAATTTGCTGCGCGATCTGTTTGCCGAGGGCGCGCTTTCAACGGCCTTCATCACAACGTTTTCCAAAAAGATCGCGGTGGACGGCGATCAATCGGCGTGGCGCTTGGCGAACAAAGTCGCCACGCTGACGGCGCTGTTCATGAGCACGATCACGTTGCTTGGCATCGCGTTCGCGCCGCAACTGGTGGAATTGTTGACGTGGGGCAGTTGGTCTCCGGACAAAACAGAGCTCACGATTTTGCTCACCAGGATCATGTGGCCGTTCATGCTGCTGGTCTCGCTCGCGGCGCTGGTGATGGGAATGCTAAACGCGAAACATGTATTCGGGCCGCCGGCGATGGCATCGAGCTATTTTAATCTTGGCTCGATCATCGCCGGCGTGGCGATCGGTTACTGGATCGATCCGCATTTCGGAGCGCGCTCACTGGTGGGCCTGGCGATCGGCACGCTCATCGGCGGCGCGTGGCAATTGATCGGGCAATTCCCGTCGCTGTGGAGAGTTGGTTACAGGTTTCACGCCGATTTTCATTGGCGCGATGAAGGTGTTCGCGCGGTGCTAACCTTGATGGGACCGGCGGTCATCGCCGCGAGCGCGGTTCAGGTGAACGTGCTGATCAACAGTGGGTTTGCGGCGAGTCTCGGGAACGGGCCGGTGAGCTGGCTCAACATCGCCTTTCGCCTGATGCAATTGCCGCTGGGAATTTTCGGTGTGGCCATTAGCACGGTGACTTTGCCGCTAGTGTCGAAGAGCGCCGCGCTTGGGAACACTGCTGAGTTTCGCGCGATCCTTGCGCGCGGGATGCGGCTGGCATTTTTGCTCACGATTCCGTCGGCCATCGGACTCGGAATGCTTGCGTCGCCGATTATTAGCGTGATTTATCAGCACGGACGGTTCACGGCTGAAATGACGCGGGAAACTGCAGGCGCGCTACAATTTTACGCGATCGGACTGGTTGCGTATGCAGCCTTGAGAGTGTTGATACCCACGTTCTACGCGGTCGGCAAACGTAACACCCCAATGGTTGTGAGCTTTCTCGCCATCGGCGCGAACCTATTTCTCAACTGGCTTTTCACGTTCCGGCTCGGCTGGGGTCACCGTGGCCTTGCGTTGTCGACGAGCCTCGTCGCCACGATCAATTTTCTTTTGCTTTACGCCTTGATGCGCCGACACGCCCGCAGGCTTGAAACAACGCAGATGCTGGTCGCGCTCGCAAAAATCTGTGTCGCCGGCGCGCTGCTGGCGTTGGTTTGTTGGGCGGCCAATTACCTGTGGTTGGATGGGTGGTCGAACATGCGGTTCTTCCAAAAATTGGTGATATTGCTGGCGACGATCGCGGTTGCCGGGGCCGCATTTTTCGGCGCAGCTTTTCTTCTGCGCATCGGCGAGGTTCAGGACATCATTGATGTGTTCCGAAGGCGACTTAGGTAGGGGCGGTTCGCTTGAACCGTCCCGAGGCGATTGAGGTCAATCGCCGCTACCCAGCGCCTGATCGAGGTCCTCCATTAGGTCATCGGCGTTTTCGAGGCCGATGGACAGGCGCAACAAACCTTCGGGCGACGTTGTGCCCGGGCCTTCGATTGACGCTCGATGCTCGATCAAGCTTTCCACGCCGCCCAAGCTGGTGGCGCGGATAAAGATTTTCGTTTTTGCTGCAACCGACATCGCTGCGTCGTAGCCGCCTTTCACTTCAAGCGAAAGCATCCCGCCGAACTCGGACATCTGTCCGGCCGCGATCTTCTGTCCCGGGTGCGACTTCAACCCAGGATAATGCACGCGCCCCACTTTTGGATGTCGCGCGAGAAACTCCGCGACTTTCATCGCGTTTTCTGAGTGCGCGCGCATTCGCCACGGCAAAGTGCGCATTCCGCGCAAGATTAGCCAGCAATCGAAAGGCGAGGGGACCACGCCGCCCTCGTATTGGATGCTGCGGATTCGCTTAAAGAATTCATTGTCCGTTTTAGCAACGACGATTCCGCCCATAACGTCACAATGCCCGCCGAAATATTTCGTCGTCGAATGCATGACTAAATCAGCGCCGAGATCGAGTGGCCGTTGGAGCACAGGCGCCCACGTGTTGTCGCAAACTAGAATCACGCCGGCACCACGCGCGATTTCGGCCACGGCAGCGAGATCGACAATTTTCAACAACGGATTCGATGGCGTTTCCGCCCAGGCCAGTTTTGTATTTGGTCGCAACGCCTTTTTAACCGCAGCGAGATCGCTCATGTCTACGAAGTCGGCGTGGAGTCCCCAGCGCAGAAAGATTTCGCGGATTAACCGCGACGTTCCGTAGTAGGCGTCTACGTGCGCGAGAAGGTGATCACCCGGAGCTAATGCCTGCAAAATCGACATCGTCGCGCCGGTTCCGGAGGCGAATGCCGCGGCCGCTTCACCGCCTTCGAGCATGCTCACGCCACGCTCGAGCGTTGTTCGGTTCGGATTGTCGTTGCGTGAGTACATAAACCCGCGCGAGTACGTGCCTTCAACATCGCGCTCGAATGTCGTAGAGAGATAAATCGGGGCGGCCACTGCTCCGGTTGCGGGATCAACGGCGTGGCCCGCGTGAACGGCTATGGTTTCGATTTTCATTTTGATTGCGACGTTATGCATTGCACGCGCGCTTGTCGATGTTTGGAGTGCGGGGGCATGTCCGCGCTTGACGACGCCACGTGGCCAGCGCAAATAGCAGGTTTCCCATGGAGACCCAGAGTTGCGCTGATGCATCGATGCACACGATTTATGACGATGAAGTTTTCCAGATGGCTTGCGAGCAGTTTCGCGTCATCGCCGATTATCTGAACATCGACCAGAATGACCGCGAATGGGCGACGTACCCGAAGCGCGCCATCGCGGTGACGCTCCCCGTACACATGGACGATGGGAGCACGAGAGCTTTTCAGGGATATCGTGTGCAACATCACATCGCGCTGGGGCCGACCAAAGGCGGCACCCGCTTCGCGCCTTCGCTTTCCATGGGCGAAACGGCGGCGCTGGCGATGTGGATGAGTTGGAAATGCGCGCTGGCTCAGTTGCCGTACGGCGGCGCGAAGGGCGGCGTAGCTGTTGACCCCTCGAAATTATCGCGGACCGAACTTGAGGCGGTGTCGCGCCGGTACATGCAAGAAATGATTCCATTCGTTGGTCCGCACACCGATATCATGGGGCCGGACATGGGCACGAACGAACAGATCATGGCGTGGTTCATGGACACTTACTCGGTCTACATGGGCTACGCCGTCAATGAAATCGTCACAGGAAAACCGGTCGCCATCGGCGGGACCGAAGGCCGGCGTGAAGCTACGGGGCGCGGTGTCGTGTATCTCGTCGAGCGCGCGATGAACATGCTGAAGATGGATCCGGAAAAATGCACCGCGATCGTGCAAGGATTCGGCAATGTCGGCTCGGTCGCGGCTTTGTCGCTCGCTTACAAGAGCGGGGTGAAGGTTGTCGGGATCAGCGATCATACTGCTGCCATTTACAATCCAAAAGGGATTGACGTTAAATCAGCCGAGCAACACGTGATCAAAAAAGGTAACCTGCGCGCGTTTGCTCAGGATGATCATGTAAATCCCAACCAGTTTCTCACGCTGCCGTGCGATATTCTTGCTCCGTGCGCGGTTGACCGGGTGATTACCGGAAAAAATGCCGGCCAACTCAAGTGCCGCATCCTTGCCGAAGGCGCCAACGGTCCGACCACACCTGATGCCGATCTGATTCTCGACCAACGTTGGGAGGAAGTCTTCGTCATACCCGACATCCTCTGTAACGCCGGCGGGGTGATCGTTTCTTACTTTGAGTGGGTGCAGGGTTTGCAGGCGTTTTTATGGTCGGAAATGGAAGTGACCGACAAACTTTTCCGCATCCTCGAGCATTCGTTTGCGCAGGTCATCAGGCGCGCCAAGGACCACAAGGTGTCGCATCGGACAGCGGCAATGGCGATCGGTGTGGAACGCGTCATCAAGGCCAAACAGGTGCGCGGCTTGTTCCCATGACCGAGGCGAAAGTCTGCGCTCGCTCGCGTCTATTGTAGGACGTCCGCCGCAGAGGGACGCCGTCGCGTTGCCACTTCACGGAATGGACGCGCGGGGCGCTGCGGAACATAGACGGGAAGCCCGAAGGGGGAGCTTGCTGGCGCGAGCGAATCAAACGCCCTACAATTCCACCAAGCCCCACGATGAACTTTTCGTACTCTGAAGAAAAACGAGACGGCCAGCATTTGGATATTTTAACTGATCAGGAGAACGGGCTTTGCATCGTCGTGTCGCGCCTTGGCGCGCAATTGATCAGCCTGGCGCGAATCAATCAAGCCGGGGAGTGGATCGGTTTTCTTTACCGCGACAACAATCTATCGGCGCCGTCTGAAGGCTGGGCGAATCACGCCACGGTGATGGGTTATTATATTCACCGGCTAAAGAACGGCCGAAGTCTATACCGTGGACACGAAATCAAAGGCGGCACTCACGGTTTTCTTCGGTCGAAGATATGGCATCTCATAGGCTCTTCCACCGACGGGAGCGGCGCTTGGTTGAAATACCGGATTACGCCGGAGGATTTTTCGCCGAGTGAATATCCACTAAAGGTCAGCGTGGATTTAACTTACCAGATTGACGCCGACAAAATCGCTGTGCTGTTCGAGTTTCGAAATCATGAACCCGAGCTGACGGCGCACGTGTCGTTCGGTTTGCATCCAGGTTTCGGCGCGACCTCGGTCGAAGATTTTCATCTGCAAATGCCGCGCGGTTTGTATCGACGATATTCTTCTCCCGGCAATTTTCTATCGGGCGAAACGCGTGACATTGAATTTCCCGGTGGCGAAATGCCTTTCTCAAAAACGGAGCTGCCGGGTGCCATCCTTCTCGAGTTGGTCGATGTCCATCGGCCGCAATTTTCGTACGTTGACCCGCCGAGCGGGCGCTGGGTAATGCTGAATCTAACTGGTGTTCCCTACGTGACGTTGTGGTCCGACGGCGGCCCGTTTCTCTGCGTCGAACCATGCTGGGGTTTGCCCGATCACCACGAGCAACGCGCGTTTGAGTACAAGCAGGGAATCCAAACCGTTCCAGCGAATGGCGAATTGCGGGGCTCCTTTACCATGACGCCGCAATTGGCTTCCTGCGATTAGCTGGAGAACCGACCACTGATCACTGACGTCTGACCTCTGATTGCTTCTTCTCATGCTAGTCGCTTCGCTTCGCGCTCTTCTCGATCGAGCAATTGATTACGCGGGAATGTTCCCGCCTTGCAGCCTCGCGCTTGAACCTGCTTTACAGAATCACGCGAGCTATGTGCGTTCGCCCGAAGCATGGATGCTCAACGGATTCGTTCTGCCCGTCGAACAATTCGATGCCGCAAAAGAACTGCTTTCGAATTTCGATCCTCAATATTCGCTTCGAGTCGCGGCGCTGGGTCGAAAGACCGCAAGTGCGGATGCCTTTCTCGACGCGCTGGAGGACACGGCTACAGCGATTCGTTCATTCTCGAAATACGACACTGATGTCGTTTCGATCAGTCATCTTGAAATGTTCTTACCGGACGATGTGGATTCTGCCTCTCTGCAAAAGGCGAGAGCGATCGTGGGTGAGTTGCCGGTTTTTTGGGAAGCGCCGCCTCACACAGCCGAGCAAACCATTGAATTGATTGCCGGGCACATCTCCGACGAAGAGGTCGCGGCATTCGGTTACAAATTGCGCACGGGCGGAGTGACGACTGACGCGTTCCCAACTTCGGCGCAGATCGCGCATGCCCTTGTGACTCGCGGGACGGTTCAGCTCCCGATGAAATTCACGGCCGGGCTGCATCATCCAATCCGCCAATTTCGTGACGAAGTGGGAACGAAGATGCACGGATTTCTCAATGTCTTGGGAGCGGCAGTGCTTGCGGCGGAGCATCAATGGGGCTCCGAACAAGCCGTGATGATGCTCGACGATGAGAATCCGCGATCATTCTTGTTTACCGATGATTTTTTCGCATGGCGCGAGTGGCAGATTGACGTCGAACGCCTGCAATACCGGCGCAAGTTCGTCAGATCTTTCGGCAGTTGCAGCTTCGATGAACCGCGCGACGATTTGCGCGCGCTCGGTTTCCTGTAAGGTAGGGGCGGTTCACCTGAACCGCCCGGTCCGGATAAAACGCCGCGCCGGGCGATTGAGGTCAATCGCCGCTACCATGGCACTGAGATCATTCATCGAAGTTGCACCCGATTCGCATTTTCCGCTGGAGAATCTGCCGTTCGGTGTTTTTGAACCAAAGGACCGTAAAGCGCGTGTCGGCGTCGCGATTGGCAATTTGATCCTTGATCTCGCCGTACTCGAAGAGGTCGGCCATTTTGGATCGTCAGAATTTCGGAACCAAAGAGTATTCTCTCAGGATTCGCTGAATTCATTTCTCGCGCTCGGGCGTCCAGCCTGGCGAAAGACGCGCGAGATTGTCCAGCATCTTCTTTCAGCGCATACGCCTGCGCTTCGCGATGACGCGCGGCTGCGCGAAAAGATTTTTCACGCACAAAAGGAGGTCGTGATGAAACTCCCCGCGCGCATCGGCAATTACACCGATTTTTATTCGTCTTACCATCATGCGCATAACGTCGGCACGATGTTGCGCGGGCCGGAGAACGCCCTGATGCCGAACTGGAAATGGCTGCCAGTCGCATATCATGGACGCGCCAGCTCGGCCGTCGTCAGCGGGACTGACGTGCGCCGGCCAAGCGGGCAGACTAGGGCGCCGGATGCAGCCGCGCCGGCGTTCGGCCAGACCAAGAGCCTTGATTACGAACTAGAAATGGCGTTTCTCATTGGTCCGGGTAACTCGTTAAGCCAGCAGATCCCGATCGACCGCGCCACAGATCATATCTTCGGGCTGGTGTTGATGAACGATTGGAGCGCGCGCGACATTCAGGCGTGGGAATACCAGCCGCTCGGGCCATTTCTGGCCAAGAATTTCGCGACGAGCATTTCACCGTGGGTCGTGACGCTCGAAGCCCTTGAACCGTTCAGGAGACCGCTCGCGCGACAAGATCCGGAGCCGCTCCCGTACTTACGCGCAAAAAACGATTTCACATTCGATATTCAGCTCGAAGCACAGCTCCAAACCTCATCGATGAACGCACCGCACGTCATAACGCGGACGAATTTCCAAAATCTCTACTGGAGCATTGCGCAGCAACTCGCGCATCACACCGTGAACGGCTGCAATCTTGAACCAGGCGATTTACTTGCAAGCGGCACCATCAGCGGAGCGACTGAGGAATCGCGCGGCTGCATGCTGGAATTAACCTGGCGCGGTGCGAATCCCTTGAAGCTGCCGAACGGCGAAACACGCAAATGGCTTGAAGACGGCGATCGTCTAACGATCACCGGCTGGTGTCAGGGCGATGGCTACCGCGTTGGCTTCGGTGAAGTGAGCGGACGTATTTTACCGGCCGTGTGAGCCTTAACCTTTTCCTCATTTACTGCCGGGCTTTACGGCGGGAATTTTAGCCAAATCGGGCGGAAGCTTGTCGGCGGGGAATGTTTCGACGTTCATTTCGGTTAAGGTCACGAACGGACAACCAAAGTCCGGTTTGGCTGTACCGCTGCGATCCACAATCACACCCACTGCGGAGACAATGCCGCCGTGCGCATGGACGATGTCGATCGTCTCCTGTACCCGTCCGCCACGGGTGACCACGTCTTCGACCACGACGAATTTTTCGTCAGATGAAATTTTAAAGCCGCGACGCAGAACAAGTTTGCCGTCTTCTTTCTCGACAAAAATGTGACGTTTGCCTAACGAGCGGCCGACTTCCTGGCCGACGATGATTCCGCCCAGGGCCGGGGAGATAACTGTGTCACAATCAAACTCACGCAATTTGTCGGCGAGCCATCCACAAACCTTAGCGGCGATATCTGTGTGCTGAAGAAGCAATGCACATTGGAAATATCGGCGGCTGTGCAGACCGGAACGTAAAACGAAGTGGCCGTCCAACAGCGCGCTGGTTTGCCGGAACAGGGACATCAGATCTTCGCTCATTTATATTGTAGGGCGTTTTTGTAAAACGCCGTTGGAGTCGGCGTCTGGCACAGACGCCCTACAATTATGCGGACTGCCTTTCTAACCAGATGTGTCATATGCGGTTTGGTCGCCCTCCGCTGCTGCGGCAATTACCTCGATCTCCACATTGGCTCCTCTCGGCAACGCGGAAACCTGGACCGTAGAACGGGCAGGGGGATCTTGTTTGAAATACGAGCCGTATGTTTCGTTTACCGTTTGGAAGTCGGCGAGGTTCGTGAGGAAAATGGTTGTTTTAACGACGTGGTCAAAAGTCAGGCCTTCTGTTCGTAAAATCGCCGCGATGTTGTCCAACACTCGCCGGGTCTGCGTGGCAATATCGCCGGAAACGACTTCGCCAGACTGCGGATCGAGCGGAATTTGGCCGCTGCAAAACAGGAAACGTCCGCTGCGCATCCCTTGCGAATAAGGGCCAATTGCAGCAGGCGCTTCGCTGGTGAAAATGGGCTTCTTCATGTGGCCGATTGTAACTTGAAATCTGACCGGCACAATGAATCGCAGAGACTAGTCCGAAATTGTCTGCAGCGTAAGTAACGCCGCTCGCTCAATTCTGTAGAGCGGGCGCATCGCTTGCCCGGCTCGTTGGCAAGCGGAGCGCTTGCCCTACAACCACATTGCGGCATAATGAAAACCCCGCGACGCCGCAGAAATATCGGCGCCAGTTACGGCTGGGTAGCTCAGTCGGTAGAGCAGTGGACTGAAAATCCACGTGTCGGCGGTTCGATTCCGCCCCCAGCCATGCCCCGGTTCAACCGGTAAACAGCGGCGGGCAATGCCTTTTTCGGCCGTCATCCGAAGCACCCGAAAATAAAGGAAAATGGATGTTTGTATCTGGTCAGGTGTCGTGCAGTGCCATGCTATTTTATTCGTTCCTGTGCCCCGGAATCGTTTTGTTCGTGCGATGCACACGAACCGAGACTGATCCGTGGTCGAAATACGGGTTTCCTACGTCGCAACGGACGAGACCGTTATGAAGTCCTCGCGTCTAACTAGCGTTATCTTCGCTTTTATCTCGTGCCGGAGCGCGCGATCGAAATTCTACGCTTGACGCACTGAGGTGATTTTTTCAAACTCGGCGGCACCAAATGGATCTCGATCAGGCGAAGAGCGATTTCCTCGCTAGGTTCTTGCCTTTTCCTGACCCGAAATTCTATAGAATTACCTAGCCGGGGGAAAAAGAAAGGAAAGTTCATATGAATCCACTGATTCAGCTGAAAGCGAAACTGCAGTGTTTCGCGAAGACGCTTCTCGCTCAGACAAAGGGGAACCCCCTGATCGAAATTGCCAAGCTAATTGGCTGTGCGCTGCTTCTAACGCTGGCTTTACGCTCCGGGCCGGCCTGCAGGGGCTTTACATGGGGTGGCTGGCCCGGATCCGGCACGCCCACGCCCGGCCCGGGGGAAGTGCCGCAGGCAAGCACGGTCCAATTCTTCAACTGCAACCACGACCAATCCAGCACCGGAGGTCTGCCTGGTCGAGTGTACAACGTCTACACGCGAGTGGACGATGGCGCGTGGGTCGGCCGAGGCGGGCTGAACATCCAGCCGGATCCCTGGACCGACTGCCATGATCAACCGCACCAAGGCTCGTCGGTGACGGTGAATCTGTGGGAACAGGAAGGCAAATGGGAGTTTCGCTTGATCAAGCTGCCATTCCCCGGCGTCGAGCCGGATTGCGATAGCTCGGCTCCGGACGTGACGAACGCGTGCAGCTACCTCAGTTACTTCTACCAAACGGCGGAGGGCGGTTCGGTAATAATTGATGTGACTGAATGAGAGGCGGTTGAACGAGCGTGATCTTGCCTTTAGCTCGCGTGCGCGCAGCTTGCTCCCGAAATTCTACGCTTGACACGCTGAAGTGATTTTTTCAGACTCGGCAGCGCCAGATGGATGTTGAATCAAGTGGGGGACGATTACCGAGCTAGGTTCTTCGCCTTTTTGTAACTCGCAGTTCCATAGATCAACTCAGCCGGGGGAAAAGAAAGGAAGGACACATGAATGCATTGATCCAACTGAAAGCGCGACTGCGGTGTTTCGCGAAGGCGCTCTTCGATCAGACAAAGGGGAACACTTTGAGCGAGATTTCCAAGCTCGTTTTTTGTGCGCTGCTTCTGGCGCTGGTTTTGCGCTCGGGACCGGCCTGCGAATGGAACCCCGGCACGGGTGGCACGCCCACGCCGGGGCCCGGGGACGTGCCGCAGGCAAGGACAATCCAATTCTTCAACTGCAACCACATGAGCGGTCCCACTGAGCCACCGAGCGGCCGAGCGTACAACGTGTTCTCTCGAGTGGACGATGGCGCTTGGGTTCCCCGAGGTGGGCTGAACCCCCAGCCGGGTGACTGGACTGATTGCCACGATGCCGCGCACCAGGGCTCGTCGTTGACGCTGGACCTGTTCGCAATCCAACCAGGCAAATGGGAGTTTCGGATGATCAAGCTACCATTGTCCGGCGAGGCGGATTGCGATAGCTCGGCCCCGGACGTGACGAACGCCTGCAGCTACCTGAGTTACTTTTACCAGACCGTTGACGAGGCGGCCCCTGTAATAGTTGACGTGACTAGTCCATAAACGTATCTCCAAAACCGGTCATCAAGCGGTGATCAGACGCGAATGCGCCTTTAATGTGGGGAGAAACTGAACCGATCATGTCTTGAGAATAGTCATCGTTGGTCCCTCTATTTTACATACACGTAACGGGTTGGCTTGTAACGATTGGGACATTCGTTGCATTTTATTTCGCTACTAGACGATCTGCACAGCTGGGGTTGAATCGTGCTTCGATGTCGAGCTTTTTCGTCTGGACACTGCTAGGTGGTCTTATCTTTGCCCACTTATTCGACGTGGTCGCATATCACCCCTCTGAATTTCTCAAAACGCCCTGGATGTTAGTCGACCCATGGCAAGGATGGTCGGTTTCCTCTTTCGGGGGCTTCCTGGGCGGCGTGCTTGTCGGCGCCCTCTGGGCGAGACAGCGTAGACTCCCTTTGCTCCCTTATATCGATGCCATGGTCTATGGTGTAGCGCCGGGTTGGGCCATCGGACGCCTAGGCTGTTTTGCTACGCACGATCATATCGGTAAACGCACCGATTTCTTTCTTGCGGTGGCATTTCCAGATGGAGCGCGCCACGACCTCGGGCTTGACGAGGCGCTCCTTGTAGCGGCTTTGGCTGTGTGTTTTCGTTGGCTCTACCGTCGCAATCCGGCTGCGGGCACCTACCCTGCCTTGGCATGTCTCTGCTACGGACCTATGCGCTTCTTCCTTGATAGTCTGCGAGCCACTGATATTCCGCATGCAGATCCACGCTATTTTGGATTTACCCCAGCTCAGTATTGTGCCATTGCTCTTACCGGCGTCGGCGTTGTTTTGAGCGCGAAGCTGTGGCATTCCCATTCAGCCTCCGCTGTTTCGCAACCAATAGAAATTCATCGAGGTATGAATCGATAGCGGCGTTGTAGGCTGAATCTTTCTCCAAAAAGCCGGTCATTCACTGTTATTAAGCGCCTGATCACAGACATGTATAAACAGCGCACAACTCATGTGAGCGCAGATGAATTCCATCATTGATTACCTGGAACAATGGGCGGCGGTGCAGCCCAACAAATGCGTCTGCAGCTTTCTCGATGTACGTGGGAACGAAAAAGCTAGCTACACTTACCTTAATTTTGCAAAGCGTACTCGCGTGCTCGCGGAATACCTCTCCCAGCGAGTAGGACTCAAGTATGGGGATAGAGTGTTACTCGTCTATCCTCCAGGTCTCGAAGTTATCGTGACTTTCTGCGCCTGCGTCCGTATTGGAGCGATTCCTGTACCTGCGCCCCCCCTTGGAGTTGTAAATCTTGAACTCGGCATTGGGAGGCTTGTCTTCGTCGCTCAGGATTGCGAGGCTAGAACTGTTCTCACGACACAGGAGTATTACCGGTCCTACGGGCTACGTTTTGGAGGAGGCAGGACTTCTTCATTTCCGAAAACTGCGAATAATTGGCCGGATCTCGAATGGGTAGCGACTGACGATGTAAGCGTGCATGCAGCAGACGGAGCAGACGGATTTCAAAACAAGCCTAATAAGATCCTGTTTCTGCAATATACCTCTGGATCAACCAGCGACCCGAAGGGTGTTATGGTGTCTCATCAGAACGTAATCCATAATGCATTGAGCACCGTCGACCATGTACCGATAGGTGTTTCTTGGCTGCCTCAGTATCATGACATGGGTCTCATCGGATTTAACCTCTTTCCGTTAATCATGGGGGGCACGACTTACGGCTTTTCCCCTATGGATTTTCTGAAGCGCCCCATCTTATGGCTGCAGACCATGAGCCGAGTTCGCGCGACCTGCGCGTCGTCGCCTAATTTTGGCTTCGAATATTGTCTCCGGGAGGATAGAGTCCCATCCACGGAACTCGACGGTATAGATCTTAGTTCGTTACGAGTGTTGATGAACGCCGCTGAACCCGTGCGAGCTGCCACATACGATGCTTTTCTGGAGCGCTTCAGGCGGTACGGCTTACAGGCAGAATCTCATGTAGTTGGCTACGGGCTCGCGGAGAACACCTTAACAGCTACGCGCGGCGGCAGGCGGATTGTCACCGTGGACAAGCGCCGATTTTTGAAAGGCACCCTCCAGGTTGACAATGCCAACCGGCCGCACAACAACCAGATACGTCTTGTCAGTTGCGGTACGCCGCTCGACGGCGTGCACTTGCGAATTGTGGATTCGGCGTCTTGCACCACGCTTGGCGAAAGGCAGATCGGCGAGATTTGGCTCGCGGGGGAAAGTGTATGCCGTGGATACTGGAGGCGTCCGGCGCTGACTCGAGAAGTATTTCATAATGCTGTCTCGAACGACTCCGAAGACAATGACTTCTACCTTCGAACCGGTGATCTTGGTTTCCTAGCTGAAGGGGAGCTCTTCGTGTGCGGTCGCGTTAAGGATCTTATTATAATCAACGGAGCTAACTACTACCCCCAGGACATCGAGACCATCGTCGAATCGGCTTCTTCTAAAATTCGGCCTGGCGGCGTCGTAGCCTTCGATGGAGCTGAAAACGAAGGAACTCTTGTCGTAGTGGTGGAGGTTAAGAACAGCAACAACCTTCCAGATGCCGACGAGATTGCGCGCGTGATTCGCACCCGATGTTACGTGGCACCGCATACTATTTTACTAGTACCTCCGCGAACGATCCTAAAGACGACGTCTGGAAAAGTGGCGCGCAGTCTCACGCGCCAGCGTTTTCTATGCGGACGCCTACCTTCAATCGCGACCTACTGCTGCCCGAATAAGCAGGAACAGGCGAGTATGTGCGGCGGGCTTCGGAAACGGTTCCACTATTTACTCAAACAGTATAACCTCACGGGTCGCGAAGATTTTACCTTTCGGGAGGTCGGTATGGATTCTCTCAGCCTGGTAGAGTTTCTCGTAGACGTTAATCACCTGCTGCGAGACTGCGGGGCCAGCGATTTGGTCGACGCGGTGGACATTCAGTTTCTCCAAGGATTGACTATCGGTGAATTCTTTTCGCTGCTGGATGAGTTCGACAGGGTACCAGAGCAAGCCATTGCCACTTGGGGCCAGTGTCTTAAGCGAGCTCAGCATGAATATGAGACTCGTGTACGGAATTGCATGCGATCGGACGCATTTTTGGAATTGAGTAGGCCTATCGCCGCAGCCACGCCCCATCAGCCGGTAGAGAAGGTACTGTTGACAGGGACGACTGGTTTCTTCGGCCCGTTTCTATTACATAGCCTTCTGCAACGGACTCCCTGCGCCTACTACGTTTTGACGCGTGCCATAAATCAAGAGCATGGCTTAGAACGTATTCGCAACTCGCTTCGTCGCTCGTTGCTATGGACACCGTCTATCGCCGAGGAGTTCGAGAAGCGGGTTCATGTCGTGTGCGGAGACTTAGCTCGGCATAATTTTGGATTAGGTTCCGAACAGTGGGGATCGCTTAGCACACGCATAGATGCCGTATGCCACAACGCCGCTTTGGTGAACTATGTATTGAATTACGAAGCGCTCAAACCCCACAACGTCGATGGAACGCGCGAGTTGTTGCGTTTCTCGGTCACGGGCAGACAAAAGGAATTCCATCATATTTCTTCCACCTTCGTTTTCGGCTGGACGGTGACGGGTACGTTGATGGAGAGCGACAACAACGACGAAATGACGAACCTCGATTTTGGCTATTCACAAAGCAAGTGGGTTGCTGAGCAACTGGTCTTTGCGGCCGAGAAGCAGGGACTTCGAGTGCGGGTCTACCGGCCGTCACTCATAACAGCGTCAACCCGAGGGAGCTGGGACCAGAATGACATAGCTTTACGGCTACTAGCATTCATGATCAATCACGGCATCGCAGTCTATTCAGAGAATCAGCTCAGCTTTTTGCCGGCAGATGTTGTTTCGGACAATATCGCTTTGATGTTCACACACCCGGAGATCACTGCGCGTACGCTACACATTACGGCGGACGACTATTATAATATGACAGATGTTACTCGCCTGATTTCCGTTGAATACGGCTATTCATTTGAATATTACGACATTCCTCGGTTCATCGCCGAAATGAACCGGCGCTGCACTAGCAGTGAGCCGCTCTATCCTCTGCTCGATTTTTTCAATCAGTCATATTGGAAGATTGCAGCAATGCAACTGAAGCGGTACAACAATGAGCAATATCGCAAGGCTAGAAAACAGTCCGGCGGACGTTGCGATCCACTGCTTAAAGACACAATCGCCTACCTTATGGCATACATGCTTCGGACCGGGGTGATCAAGAACTGCCGCTAACCGCTGCCGGGTTGTCGGCAAATACAGAGGCCGAACGAAATCACTGAAAGCAGAGAAAGGCTACGTAAAGAATTGCGTAGACCACGAGCGCGAAAATTAGAAACGCTGCCGGCCCACGCCAGGAGTACGCTAGCGTGGCATCGTCTAACGGCGTGTAACGTCTAAGAATTAGCGCATTAGCGAATGCGGCAAGGGCGATTCCGCCGAGCACATCAAGCAGATAGTGCTGCTTAACTGTACAGACAGACATGCCCACAAATATTACGCTCAAGAATACAGCGCTCCCATACGGTTTGCTCGCCTTCCAAACGGAGAACGCGGCAACACCTGCGACTGAGAGGTGCAAGCATGGAAAAAGGTTGTATGGGGGATCGATGGAATAAAGCCGCGAGATCGCCCACTGGGAGAAAACCGACACATCCAACTTGGCTTGAGCCATTCGCAGTCCTGTTGACGTCACCGGAAATATTATGAAGCAGATTAGGGAAGCCGCGATCACCACGGCGTAAGCGATAGCTGTGCGGCGAAACAGGCGGGTGCACCTCACAACGAATAGCGGAATCAATGCGCAAGGGAATACCCAGAGATAGATCCAAACCGAATCCGCAACAAATGGGATTCGCTCATCCAGTATCGTCGTCAATACATGGGCGCGTGGTAAATTTGTCGATCTGCCTACACCGAAGTAACCCGTAACGAAGAAGATCATAACGCCTGTCGTTAGGATCACACGCTCCAAAAGGTTTCGTTTCCGACACCATTCGAGTTCAGTGCGGTGCACGGGCGGTCTCATAGGTGTTTAGACCCGACAAAGGAAAATGCGGCCAGGTTGGCTGGGTCTTTAACTGGCATCTTCTGCCGGCCGAGAGGAACGCCGTCAAGCCTGTATTTTTCCCGAACCTCCGTATAAGGTGAGATTGATCGACATCTTGCAGAACGTCCTGAGGAATCGTGATTCGGAATTACGAGGAAAAATCTCGATTATCTGGAAACGGGCGGCCAATTGCGGGTCATCTCGCCAGCTGGGATTAGGACGATTTTCTATGTTCCTACTTCTCCAAGGTATCCGGCTAGCGGCGTCCTGATGACCCGACAAAGCTCCCGTGCGGCAGCGGCGGATCAGGTGGAGATTCATGGTGACAGGCGCAGTCGAGTGATCAAATTAGCCTATGACTAAATTTATTGCCTTAATTGCAGCGGGATCTTTTGCGGCAATGCCCTTGTTTGCGGCCGAACACAATGAGGGCGTGCTGAAGGTCCAAAATGAGAAGAAGGAAATGAAGATGGCCTGCACCATTTCGCCGGCCAAGCTCAATCTTACGCCAGAGCAGAGGAAGAAGATGGACGCGGCAATGGCCGAGCACATGAAGACGGGTTGCACGCAAGCGAGCGAGGCCAAATACATGGAGCAAGCCAAAGCCATCTTGACTCCGGAGCAGTACACGAAGTTCAAAGAGGAATACGATCGGCTTCCACAAATCAAGATGTAGCGCTATCGGCTCTTCCGCTCGGATCAAAACGAAGCCGTGAAGCTGATTCTAACTCTGGGCCAGCTGTTTGCGTATGAAGCAGCAGTTAAGGCGATCTGGATCAGCTCGATTCAGGTGCCGTTTCCACCGACAGCTCGACCAGCGAAGTGCATCGTCTGAAGAATGTCACTGCGAAGAGCCAGGAAGTCTTGACTGCTGCGGTCGCGTGGCCGGTCCATCTGGACTTGTATGATCTGTTCGATCCGGCCGGGACGTGGAGTCATGATAACGATCCGGTCGCTCATGTAAACGGCTTCATCGATGTCATGAGTGACAAGCAACATGGTAGTGCGGTGGGCACGCCAGAGGCGCAGCACTTCATCCTGCATACGCATCCGGGTAAAGGCATCGAGTGCGCCCAGTGGCTCGTCGAGCAGGAGCACTTTGGGATGGTTGATCATTGCCCGCGCCAGCGCAACGCGCTGAGCCATGCCTCCCGAGAGATGGTGCGGAAAGGCATCCGCAAACGCTTCCAGACCTACTAGTCGCATGAATTCATCGACCTGCCCGCTTTCTTGTTTCAACACACCGCGCGCGACCAGACCGGCTTCGATGTTGCGCCGGACAGTGAGCCACGGAAAGAGATTGGGATCTTGAAAGACGAGGCCCCGTTCTGCGCTTGGCGCGGTGATTGGCTCGTCGCCGACTAAAAGCTCGCCAAGGGTCGGACGAATGAGGCCGGCAATGAGGCGCAGTAGAGTGGACTTCCCGCAACCGCTGGGACCCACAAGCGATACGAGTTCCCCAGCCGACAGGAAAAGGGATACCTTGTCCAAAGCCAGTCCGCCCACCGCAGCGCCGTTAACTGCAGCAAAGTATTTGCTCACGTCCTGGATATGCAGCGAAGAGGCTTCGATCGCAGCGGGCTTGGAGACGGCTACCATTTGATAACTCCCTTTTGCCAGACAAGCACGCGGTCGCGCACTTTGAAAAGTACCGTCATGATGCTCGAGAAAAACCCGGCCATGATAATAAGAGCGCCATAGACCTTTCCATACTCAGCCCAGCCCTGCGCCCAGCTCACATACCACCCAAGACCAGACTTAACACCGACGTTCTCGGCTACCACCAGGGTCAGGAATGACGTGCCAAGGCCCATGAACAGCCCAATGAAGATATTCGGCAGAGCACCCGGAATTGCGACACGGAAAATAAGGTATGTTTGCCGGGCACCCAGGGTGCGCGCAACATCAAGATACGAGGCGCGGGTGTTGTTAATACCAGAAGCCGTGAGCATCGTCACCGGAAACCACACCGCCAAAGCGATCAGGCCGATTGCCGAAAGCAGTGCGGAGGGGGCGATTACCATCGCCAGTGGAATCCAGGCGGTTGCTGGAATAGGTCCAACGATTTTCAGCAACGGCATTCCCCAGTAACGAGCGTGAGGAAACCAGCCGATAACAACGCCGGTAACCAGGGCTATCATTACACCGATGAGGTAACCGCTGGTTAACAAGATCAGCGAATGCCACGTGCTGTCGAAAAGAAGCTTGTAATCACTTACCATGCTTCCGAATACTCCTTCAGGTCCTGGAAAATAGGGCAATGGTAGCAATCCCAAACATGAGGTCACTAACTCCCATACGCCCGCCGTCATCGTTGCGACACCAAGGATTGGGCACATGTCCCGCATCCATTTGCGCAGGCCCTCAAAGAACGGATAAAGTATCGCACCCAACAATCCAAGGCCGAGCATGACGCTGAGGAGTAGCGGATAGTAATGCGTGGAAGCAACCGGTTCTCGCTTGGGTACCAGGAAATGGATCGCGAGTGCGATACAGGCCCCCACCGGAACGGCTAACCATTTCTGTGGACGTGATTTTACGACCGCCGGAGTGGCAAACACAGTTTCTGCGGCGGGTCGCTGGGGGGCAGAAACATCCATCACCTTCATCCTACGGGAACGGTCCTGCGAAGTTTCGTGCACAGATTGAGCGTTATTGCCAATCGCGGTTTGCTGCCGGAGTTCTTTTAGGGAAGTATTCATTTCTCGGCGGCGATCATACTCTTCTCGTGACACTGAGCATCCGGATCGGCCAGATTCGGCGCTTCCTGATCGGGCTGATCATACATTTTTCTGGCGCAGCAGGCATCCATTCCATCTCGTAGAATCAATTCGGCGTAGAGCCGAATATCCTGGTTGGGATCGGCCTGTCCGCCGGGAATTTTTTCGACTTTGACGCTCTTGATCCATTCGTCTGTTACTCCCTCCAGATGGTGGAAAGCACGTTTCGCCAAAGCATCGGTATCGGTGGTGGGCGAAAGCATCTTGGCCTCTCTCATTTCTTTGGCTGCGGTGAAGAGGGTCTCCGCAGCGATCTTAACGGAGGGAATGTATTTCAAGCGACTGAGAGCTACCGTATTCAGCTCAACGGTCGACGCGAGGTATTTCTTGTCCACGGCCATTTGAGCTGCAGCTTTCGGATTTTCCTGCACCCACTTCGTTCCCCTTAGAATGGCCCGGGTGGCTCGGGCCGCGGTATCTGGATTGGCGTCAATCCATTTTCCATTCGCGATGATCTCGCAGCAATACTCGTTTGCATAAGGCAGGTCGGTCGCTTCATCCATGCCTTCGACGTTTCTCGCTATCCCCTGGGCGATTAGCAGAGTGCCAATCGGCTCGGCATCGGCGACGGCATCGACCTCCCCTTTCTTCAGCGCGAGGCCAAGTTCGCCAGCCGGATAGACTTTCCAAGTAATGTCTTTGCCGGCATCAACGCCATGCGTTCCGAGAACGCGATTAGCAAAAACAAATGGCGGCGTACCCATCCCGGGTACCCCAATGCGTTTTCCTTTTAGATCCTGGATTTTCTGAACGGGACTGTTGACGCCGGTTTGCACCCGTAGACACCCAGTGTGCACTCCGCCGAGAAACCTCACATCTAATCCCTGCTCAATCGGCTTCAGAAAATACATCACCAGGTGATGAGTGATGTCGTATGCGCCGAGGGCAAGATTGTCTTTGTAGTTTGCCCAACTGCATTTCACCAACTCGGGCTCAAGCCCTTCCTCCTTAAACAATCCATTCTCGTAGGCATAGTAGATCGGCGCCTCGCAGGTTAATCCAATAAAGCCGATCTTGACGTGTTTTGAATTGATTACCTTGACAGTCGATTTTTTGCTGCAGCTGGTCAGAAGCAGAGCGAAGCAACCGAGCGCAAGGACGAGTTTCGTAGATGTTTTCATGGGGGCAGGTATGACAATAGAACAATAAGTGATACTTATGGAAGGAAATTTTCGATAATTTTTGCGCGATTTGACGCCAAACTGGAGATCGATAGAGCACGCAAAAATCGGCATCCTCCGTCCTCTGTTTCAACATCCCGCCGAGCGCTTGGATGACCCGAGCGGCGTACGGACTTCCGGTCCTTCGATTTCTTAGGTCATTTAGCTTAGGAAAGCCAGATGCTCTCCGCGATACTCTAGAAATTTACCGTTGCCTGAGCGTAACCGAAATCGGCATCGTCGCATGGTCCCGTCGCACAGACGTAGCCTCCAGAAAAGAAATGACTGTACCCCAGCCAAATGACGAGAGGTTTTACTGGCTGAAAAGTCATTAATATGTCGAGCTCTGCGCCAACATAGTTTGGGGCGCCGGGGGTGATCGGTCGAACCCTGGTGGTGCCGTTGGCGCGATACCAGGCGTCGTTCGTATTAGCGAGCCAGAACCAATTGAAGTCGGCTTCCAGACCAACTTCTCTGCAAGGTTTGACGTTAAATCTCAGCGCGGGGTTATGCAGGTTCTGCCAGGAGAACAGGTCCATGTAGCCATAGTATGGGTGGTTTGTTGGAAAGAGGTTCTGAAAAGTTTCAATGTTGTCATCGGTCCGATCGTGATCGCCACTGGCAAAGTTGTACTCCGCAAAGAGGCGCGGACTCCAGGGATATTTGAAATTATAACCTCCTCCGACATGCGCGGCGAAAGCGGTAAGATCGAGATCGCTCACCTGGCCCGTCGAAAGAGCGGACAAACGCGAAGAGTAAAAGCAAGGGAGGAATTTTGGTAATCGTTCTGGAGATTTTGACGGGAATTTTTATCATCAAAGATTGGCAATACAAAAATAGGCAAATCCTATGCAAGCTTTTTTGAGTTCAGGTATCTAAGTTGTAACCATTTTTGAGTACTAAACGGCTACTCCTTGTGGCTTTTGTTCTTTGCATCGTCATATTCGCAGTACGCCATGATTCAGGATCCAGTTGAGATTCGCCACCTGCGTTATTTCCTGGCCGTCGCCGGGGCGGGCAGCTTTAGCCGCGCAGCAGATCGCCTCGGAATATCTCAGCCTAGCGTCTCTCAGCAGATGCGCGATTTGGAAGCGAGTCTTCGAGTTTCCCTTTTTCAACGTCGAGGCAAACGGGTTCTGCTTACCTCCGCCGGTTTGATCTTCCAGACACACGCGCGCGCCATTCTGCGCCAATTAGAGAATTTTCTCGACGAACTCAGCAGCGGTTCGGCGCAGTTGCGCGGGGCTTTGCATCTCGGGATCGTCCCGTGGCTCGACGTGGCGCTGGTGCCGCAGTTACTGGGGCTTTTCGCCGCCAGGCATCCGGGTGTCACTCTCACTGTCTCGGAAATTTCGTCCGATGACATTGAGACGGCGCTGGAAGAGGGTCGATTGGATGTGGGTCTGGGGTTTTTGACGCATCACTCGCCCAACTTGCGTTATGAACTCCTCTGCAACGACGAGTTTGCATTGATCGTCGCTGCCGGCCACCCGTGGTGGAACCGGCGAACGGTCCATTTTTCCGAGTTGCACCAACGACGGCTCGTTCAGTTGCCACGCTTCTTCGCCGTGCGAAGGATGACGGATCGCATCTGTCGAAGCCATCAGGTCCGCCCGCGAACGGTGGCGGAAATTAGTGCAATCGAAACGCTCCTCCGCTCGCTACCGACATTAAACGCGGCTGCCCTGCTACCGAAGGTTGCGTTGCGAGGTACTACAGACCTAAAGGCAATTCGGCTTCGGGGAAAGAGCCTCCGGTTAGAGATCGGACTATTGCGCCTCAAGGATTCCTCTGCCAACAGCACGGTTGCGGCGTTTACCGAACTGGCCAAAGCTGCCGTTCCGAAAATTCTTGGTAAACAGCCGAGCTAGATCTGATCGCTCGTGCTCCGCATGACGTTCCAGGATTAATTCGGAACCTGGATAGTTTAACTATTTCGACGCTTCGTCCGCACCGCACTGTTACCATTTTCTGCCGTAAAAAGTAGCGCCGTCTTTCTGCCCGTGTCGCGTCGTGAGCAATATAGGGACAATCAATGGCCCTATAAATCTAATCTTTACTTTATCCGGTTTTTCCCATAACTCCCCGGGAAATAAGACACACAAAGCAGTTGCATACCCGGAACGACAAATGATGTCCTGAAGGTCGAAAAGCGTAGCGGCGCCCTCACAAGGCGGCCACAACATTCATCGCGGCGGTGAGCATGTCGTGTGTTACAGCGATCGGAACTTTAAGAAGATAAAAACTGTGCGTTTGGTCGAAGTCGTAATTCCGCTTGTCCGAAGTCAGACCCTCCGAGAGCGTGGGTTCGATTTCTGACCGCGCTACTTAAGCTGCCCCGGGTTCCCATAACCAATGAAACGCACCGTTAAGTTATATTTGCTGATTGTCAGTATTGTCGGCCTGGGCATCTTCCTAATTCTGCATCTCGGGAGTCAGCTTCCTAGCCCAGCTTCTCAACCAACAACTGAATCTGTAGCCGTAACTACTCCGCACTCAACCGACGTTGGCGGCTCTTCGTTTTTCGCTTCCGTGCAGTCTAGCTTGCGACAGAATGCAACCAACCCGTTAAGCCGGCTTTTCCTGCAGCTCTTCGTTATTATTGGTGCTTCTGGTATCGTTGCCTGGTTTTTTACTCGTTGTGGACAACCCGCGGTCATAGGAGAAATGGTGGCGGGCATCCTTCTAGGCCCGTCGCTCTTCGGTCTGCTGGCACCCAATGCATTTCAGTTCATATTCGCTGCATCATCCCTGGATGCACTAGGACTCTTGAGTCAGATTGGAGTATGCCTGTTTTTGTTCGCCGTGGGTATGGAGCTGGACGTGTCGGAGGTGCGACACAAGGCGCAGACTGCGGTGGTGGTGAGTCATTCCAGCATCGTCATCCCCTACTTTTTGGGCGTAACTCTGGCGTTGTTTTTATACAGCCATCTCGCGCAGCCTGGGGCTTCATTTCTTGCCTTTGCACTGTTCATGGGGATCTGCATGAGCATCACCGCCTTCCCTGTGCTGGTTCGCATTTTGCAAGACCACCATATTTTCAAAACGCCCCTCGGAAGCACGGCCACGGCTTGCGCCGCGGTGGGCGATGTGACTGCATGGATCATGCTGGCCTTCGTGGTGGCTATCGCGCGAGCGACCAGTGTAGGTGGAGCAGCCTTCAATCTCGGCCTCGTACTGGTCTTTATCGCGCTCATGCTCTTCATCATTAAACCAAAGCTGCCAAGCTGGATTGGGCAGCAGGCGTTAGAGCGTTCTAACCCAGGTAAAACGGTGCTAGGTCTTGTTCTTGGGGTGGTACTTATTTCTGCGCTGACCACCGAACTTATCGGGATTCATGCGCTGTTCGGGGCTTTTCTGGCAGGAATAGTCATGCCTACGGCAGGGGGGTTTCGCGACAAGCTGGTCGTACGGGTTGAAAACTTAAGCTCCGTCCTGCTGTTGCCGGTGTTCTTCGCCTTCACCGGTCTGCGTACCCAAATTGGCCTCCTTAACGGCGCTCAGGATTGGCTGATCTGCCTGGTCATCATCGCGGTAGCCACCGCGGGAAAACTGGGTGGAAGCGCCCTGGCGGCGCGTCTTACCGGGATTGAATGGCGGGAATCGCTTCAGCTCGGCGCATTGATGAACACGCGGGGACTGATGGAGCTTATCGCCCTCAGTATCGGCTATGACATGGGCATTCTCTCACAGCGCATTTTCACCATGCTTGTGATCATGGCTCTCGTAACTACAATAATGACTGGACCACTCGTCACTTTTTTTGGAAAAACACGAAGGATGGCTGCAGCGTGATCCGGGCGACAGATTGAAATTCTTCGACAGGGTGTGCAGATGCGTCTTGGTTGAACTTTCGCCAGAACCCTTTTTGGAAAAGGGATGGCCCGCTTTGTGATACGCACGTTTCGTTCTAGTATCGACCGCTTTCAAACGAACCAGCTTTCCCAACGATGAAACGCACGACCTTTTATTACTTTTTTATGATCATTGCCGTGGGCTTGGGCATCTTCTTCATCCTGCGAGCGGGAAATCAACTCGCTGGGCCGGCTCTTCAACTTTCCACACAATCCACCTCGCAAATTGCTCCGCATCTAGCCGGCCCTGGCGACTATTCGTTTTACGGTTCGGTAGAGTCTAGCTTGCGGGACAATGCCAACGATCCTTTAAGTCGGCTCATTCTGCAGCTCTTCGTTGTCATCGCCGTTTCTTATCTGGTTGGCTGGATCTTTACATATTTTGGACAACCTGCGGTGGTGGGCGAGATGATGGCGGGAGTTCTTCTCGGTCCATCGGTCTTCGGTCTCCTGGCGCCCGCAGCGTATCAGTTTGTTTTTGCCACGTCGTCTCTGGGAGCGTTGAGGCTCTTCAGTCAAATTGGGGTCTGTCTGTTTATGTTTACGGTCGGTATGGAAATGGATGTGACGGAGCTGCGCCGCAAAGCGCATACAGCAGTCGTAGTCAGCCATGCCAGCATCATCGCTCCCTATTTTTTTGGCGTGCTGCTGGCGTTATTCTTGTATGGCCGTCTCGCCCAACCTGGGGCTTCATTTACTGGCTTTGCGCTCTTTATGGGGATTTCAATGAGTATCACCGCCTTCCCTGTCCTGCTCCGGATTTTGCAGGACCGGGCTATTTTCAAGACTTCGCTTGGTCGCACCGCAACCGCCTGCGCCGCGGTGGGAGATGTGACCGCATGGAGCGTTCTGGCAGTTGTCGTAGCTATCGCGCGAGCAACCAGTATTAGCGCGACGGTGTTTAGCCTTGTTCTGGTGTTAGTCTTTGTAGTGCTCATGCTGCTTGTCATCAAACCGAACCTGACAATCTGGCTTGGGCAGCAGGCGTTAGAGCGTCCCAATCCAAGTAAGGCTGTGCTGGCTGTTGTTTTTGGGGTCGTCCTTGCCTCTGCGCTGAGTACCCAACTCATCGGGATCCGGGCGCTATTCGGTGCCTTTTTGGCAGGAATAGTCATGCCCACGGCAGGCGGTTTTCGCGACAAGCTGGTTCTACGGGTTGAAAACTTAAGTTCCGTCCTGCTCCTGCCAGTGTTCTTTGCTTTCACCGGTCTGCGCACTCACATTGGTCTCCTTGGCAGTGCTCAGGATTGGATCATCTGCCTGGTCATTATCGGGGTTGCCACCGCCGGGAAACTAGGTGGGAGCGCGGTGGCGGCCCGTCTTACCGGAATGAAATGGCGCGAGTCGCTTGAACTCGGCGCATTGATGAACACCCGAGGGCTGATGGAGCTTATCGCGCTTAATATCGGCTATGACATGGGCATTCTCTCACAGCGTATTTTCACCATGCTCGTGATCATGGCTCTGGTTACTACGGTCATGACGGGACCACTCCTCACTTTTTTTGGGAAGAAGCCAAACATGCCTTAGCGCGCGAGCCGCGCGCCATTCCTCTGAACCCGTCGCCTCGATGGAGTGTAACCGTGGGTCCGGTTAGAATGAAGGGAGATTTGTGACAGATGAGAAAAGTCAAAAAAATCTTCTTTACTTGCTAGAGGTTTCCTGTTGGTATGGTCACTAATTCCCTTCAACTTGAAAACCGATGTCCTCATCATTGGTGGCGGACCCGGAGGTACGACGGCAGCAATGTTTCTTCTCCGGGAAGGAATCACGCCGATCGTTGTCGAACAGGAAACGTTTCCCCGCTTCCATATCGGTGAATCGATGAGTGGTGAATCTGGCCAGGTACTCCGACGCCTTGGCTTGGAGGAGAACATGTCGAGGGCCAACTATCCCGTGAAACATGGCGTAAAAATCTATGGGTCGGAGGGCGTGAACTCTTGGTTTATCCCTGTCTCTGCGCGTACGCCGGACTGGAAGCTGACCCCTGGGACGACCTGGCAGGTTCGCCGCAGTCATTTCGATGGCATGATGCTCGATGAGGCCGCGAAGCGCGGCGCGGATGTCATACGAGGTAAAGCGGTGAAGCCGCTCCTTGGCGAGGACGGTGGTGTGCGCGGCGTTACAGTGCGCCGGCCAGATGGCGGTCATGAGGATGTTGAAGCGGAAGTGACGCTCGATTGCTCAGGCTTAGCCACGTTTCTTGCCAATCAGCGCGTGACAGGGCCGAAATATGTCGGCAATTACGACAAGCAGATCGCCTTTTTCTCTCACGCTACGGGTGCGATTCGCGACAGCGACTCGTCGGGCGAGTACGCGAAAGATAATACGCTCATCTTTTACTTAAAGAAGTTCCACTGGGCCTGGTTTATTCCGATTGATGACGAGGTGGTAAGCCTCGGATTAGTGGTACCAACCGCCACCTTCCAGGAATCACGGCAAACTCCCGATGAGTTCTTCCGTACTGCTCTTCCCGCAATCAGTCCCGCTCTCGCTCGCAGAATCTCCGACATACAACTGGTGGAGAAAGTTCACGTAATTCCGAACTACTCCTATCAGGTCCGCCGCTTTTGCGGAAAAGGTTATATCTGCATCGGCGACGCGCATCGTTTTATCGATCCGATTTTTTCTTTTGGCATCTCGGCCACTCTGCGGGAAGCAGAGTTCGCTGTGCCTCATGTGCTGGCATATCTGCAGGGCAAGGATCGCGAGCTGGGCAATCCATTCGCCGAGCACATGCTCTTTTGCGAGAAGGGGACCGACAACCTCGAGGACATGATTGACCTTTTTTGGGAACAACCTTTTGCCTTCGCGACTTTTGTCCATCATCGCTATCGCGATGAGTTGATCGATGCCTTCGCGGGACGGGTGTACCCGACCGAGCACCAGCCTTCGCCGGCGATTGTCACATTCCGCAAGATGCTGAAGCGGACGCGGGATTATGAGCACGAAGACGATTATTCCATTCCAATCGGTTCGCGCTTTCATCCGGAGCGCGCTGCCATATGGGAACCTAACTCCCCTCTCTCGACCACTGAGGAATGGATGTATTCGTCCTGAGTGTGACGAGCGATAAAGGTCGCAGGCTAGAGGACCGAGGAACGTTGAGAAGCGGCACTGACCCGCGAAGCAAGCAACACCTGCGCCTGCTTGAAGTCGTCCGGTATTCCGATGTCGATGAAGAGCCCCGTGGAAACTAACCCATAGACCCCTCGATCGAGAAAGCGGGGAAAAACCTCCCTTTCCAGCGAGATGGCCGTGCCCGCTGGCAAGTCGCGAACGATCTGCTTTCGAATCAAATAAACACCGGCGTTGATTAGACCGGGACCAGCGGAAGCTCCCTTCTCAACGAATTGGGTGATGCGGCCGTCGCGATCGAGCGTCACACTTCCATAGCGAGTGACATCGGCGACTGCTTGGAGCACGATGACCAAATCGGCATCTTTGGCCGTGAAGAGTTCCAGCATTGGATTAAGGCTCCACTCCACGTAGCTGTCGCCGTTAAGAACAAGAACCGGATCACTGATCAGTGATTCTGCGAGTTTGAGCGCCCCTCCGGTGCCTAGCGCCTCGTGCTCTCTGGAGTAGCGGATACGAATTCCAAGGTCATTTCCAGATCCGAAGTGGCCTTCAATTTTCTCGGCCATGTAGCCCGTTCCCAAAACCACCTCGTCGACTCCCTGACACTTGAGCCTATCGAGCAGCAATTGAAGAAAAGGCGTCCCCGAGATTAGAGCCATCGACTTTGGCTGGTCAGCGAGGACCGGGCGGAGTCGGGTGCCTTGTCCTCCACAGAGTACGAAAGCGCGAACGGCACTGGCTGGAATGTCTCGGATTTGCTCCAATGTTCTCATTTTGTCGCAAAAGAAAAGTAAGCGCCATGTTAATTCGCATCGCGCATTCGAAGCAACGCCTCGCGAGCCGAAGGCGCTGTCATTCTATCCATACTGAGCGTATTTACTCGAACTATGCAGCGAATTAGAACTGGCCGAACACCCAAAATTAGCCGGACTTCATCGGTCACGGAATGCGAATACAGGCTGAGAGGAAATAGAGGTCTCAGTGCGTGTGAGCCAGTCGCGCTTTGAGGCGGCGTTAGGGTGTAGGCGTGGGGCTCCGGCCGAATCCAATCGTGGGAGTCGGGGTTGGTGTAGGCGTAAACGTGGCTGTCGCGGTCGCCGTAGCCGTAGGTGTTGCAGTCGCCGTTGTCGTAGGCGTGGCTGTTGGGGTCGCCGTAGCTGTTGCGGTTGCAGTAGGCGTGGGGCTTGGCCTTGGTGTACGCGAGGGGGTTGGTCTTGGGGTACGCGTGGGGCTCGGGGTTGGTGTAGGCGTGGCCGTGGGGGTTAGTGTAGGCGTGGCCGTGGGGGTTAGTGTAGGCGTGGCCGTGGGGGTTAGTGTAGGCGTGGCCGTGGGGGTTGGTGTAGCCGGGGGAAGACTGAACACATTGTTTTGCAACTCCGATAGAATAGTTGTGTTGCGGCGAATGATGTCCGAGAGCCTTGTCGCTTGGACAGTGGCCAGCGTGGTGGGATCCAAATACGCTTCGTACCAGAAGCGGTCCCCGTCGCGCAGACGTTGGAACTGGTCCGTTAGAACCGCTATGAGTGTCGGCCCCAGCAGGGTATTAGGCCGGTGGTTTTCGACAAGCATGCCCACCCATGCATCAATGTCGTCCACAGTGGCATAGGCAGAGGCGAGTTTCGCTTGCATGCCGGTATCGGAAGTGATCTGGGAAAACGCCGTGAAGGCCGACAAACCATAATCGAGACGAACCTGATTAAACCGTGGCAGCCCCTGATCCCGTCCGCGCTGGATGTTAAGTGCGGCCAGGTCGAACCCGTGTGCGCTAGTGGGAGAGAAGTTGCGCACTGCATCAACAACCAACCCGTCGATTTCCTCCGGTCGCTGGCGGGCCAGGCCGCGCAGATAAGGTTCGATGCCGACGCTCGTGATCTGGTTTGGTTTGAAAAAGTCCTTGGCCAGGAGAAGGTCGCCGATTGACTGATTATTGGAATCAAGCCGTGATACTGTCGAGTTCAGTAAACTGTGACCAAAGCGGAAAGAGGCGGCGGCGAACACATTGGCGATACTTGGATCGACGCTTTCATTGTAGCCCGCATACAGAGTCAGGCTTCCTACCAATCCGGGCAGGAAGTCTTTGTAAGTTATCTTCTGGATCTCTGCACATACTATTGCCCGGGCCCGGAAATAGAGTCCATCATCGTCGAGTGTCGGATCGCCGATTTTAAATTGGTCCGCCCAAAAATTATGCTCGCGCATGAAAAGGGTTTGCAATGCGGTAAGTGGGCTGTTTTCGTTCGCCCGCACGTCGCCACCGAGGAAAAAAGCGGGGCTGCTGCTGGGCTGGTTATCAAATCCGTTCAGGTTGAAGGGCAGAAAGTTACCGGTGCTGACTTTTAAGTGGCCAGTTCCGTCCAGCGCCCGCAGCTCCTGCGCACGCGCAGTGTCCGATCCATAAACCTGTGAAGCATCGATCCAGTGGGTGTTTACGTTCACCTGTTGACGCACACCATTGTCGTCATGGATGAACGTCGACCGGGAAAAAGCGATCGTGGCGGTTCCAGTGCAACTGGGATCAAACTGCGGATCGCATGCCGGAACGGGAATGGCGAATGTTTCCGCCGGCACCGCAATGGGAGTGAGAGTCATGTCATGATCCATGAACTGGCCCCACGCCCACCAGTAGGCGGTCTCGGGGAAAAAGATTGGGACGTCAGCGATCTGGGCATCAACCAGATTGCTAATTTCACGGGCGGCCTTTTGGCCCGCGCCAGCGGGCGTGTCCAGGCCGTCTCCATAAGCATTGGTGGTTGTGCGCAGGAATGGCGTGTTGGCCGAACCGAGCGTCGGATTGATCAGGTTATTGTTTGTCCCGTCGATGCTCCGAAACTCCAGTGGGAATATGGCCGCGGCCGCATCAGGTAACAGCGGCGGACGGGTAGGCTGGCGGGGAGGCAAGCCGGTTATCGGCATGAAGGAATGAAACGCGTTGAAGATTTCTTCATTAGTCAGGCTGCCCTCGGCGTTCTGAACCAGCGGGGACGGCGGATCAAATGAGCCGGCGAAAGCGCTACTGGTGAGCATTAAGAGAGAGAGACTCAAGCAAACACTCTGTCGGCGTCCCATACAAAATCCTTCCTACGTTCCTACGGAAAACGAGCTAGCAAGTTTCAAAAAAAAGTTTTGCCTGGGTTTCATAGACATTCTTTCAATGCAGATTTCTGAGTCGATAAGAAATGGATGCCATTACCTACACCTGCGACGCGCGAGATAGACGCATCATTTTTTACCATTGAAGGCAGCCGGATAGTGGAAATTCTCCGTAATACCTAAGACAAACTGTCATAAGCGACGCTGTAATCAGCTCCGACGGGCCGAGCGCAATCATAACGACGCCGGCCAAATCGCATGCTACCGCACGGACCGCGGCGAGCAGCACGGCTTTCTTCTCACGCACTGCGGCGCAGATGTACTCGCGTCAAAGCGATTCTTTTATTCTTCCGCGCCTGAGCAAGCCGTTTCGCTACTGCTGTCCTAGCTCAGTCTTTGCTGGCTCGTAATAATTTGATCGGTTTGAGAAGAATCTTTGCCGGCCCCGGCTTGACTTCGTAGTGGGTGACAGCGCGGGACGATTTGTCTGGACAGGATTCGTCCACTCATTATGTTCGAATGAACATGGCGCGGTATCTCCGGATTTTTGGGCGCGACTACGGCAAAAGGTAACCGGTAAATCTCAACAACCTGAACTCAATCTATGGACGCTGCAGACAAAGCGATGAGTCTCGTCCTGAAATCGATTCAGAACCAGGCTCATTCCCGTTCTGAAGAGATCCAGGGCGCAGTCGCACAGAGATCGCTCACATCGGAAACGCGCGGTTTGCGTGTACACGACGATCGCATTCAAAGGATATTCGGCGCCGCGCCCCTTACGTGCGGCCTTAAACTTA
>Ga0081455_10000804_pt1 | contig 40433 bp, 37 predicted proteins | sample TabmetS3T2R1_FD_70207 | JGI IMG/M metagenome (GOLD analysis project Ga0081455, IMG submission 70207) | Tabebuia heterophylla rhizosphere microbial communities from the University of Puerto Rico - S3T2R1 | ecosystem: Host-associated > Plants > Roots > Rhizosphere ... | reverse complement strand
AAAGAGATTGAAGAAGGTACAGTTCCTGACATGATAGAGACTATTAAGGAACCCTCGGAGATAATAAACCTAGCATATAAACATGTAAAGTCGGCCAATTCAGAGATACTTATAATCTTTCATACAGCAAACGCAGTACTTCGTCATAAGAACTCGGGGGGAATAGATTTACTGGTTGAAAGTGTAATTAAAAACAAGGTACATGTCAGGATCCTTGTACCAATAGAAGACAAGATTACAGATGTGGTTCACAGTCTAAGGCAAGTCGATGGAATTGAAATTCGAAATATTGACTCACCTATGCAGACAAGGATGACTATTCTATTGGTAGACAAAAAATACTCGCTTGTAGTTGAGCTAAAAGATGATTCAAAATTTACATTTGAAGAAGCGATAGGTCTTGCTACATATTCCAATAGTACGTCTACAGTGCTATCATACGTCTCAATATTTGAGACCCTCTGGATACAGAGTGAATTAAGAGAAGAGCTCCTAAACCGTAGTATGGCACAAAAGGAATTTATCAATGTAGCGGCCCACGAACTACGCGACCCTGTACAACCTATTTTGGGTTTGTCTGAAATGCTTCTGAATACAGATACTATATCTGAAGGCAATAGCAGAAATAATGCAGTTATACAAAAAGAAATAATTGAAATAATTGTTAGAAATGCAAAACGCCTCCATCGTCTTACTGAAGATATCCTTGACGTTACTAGAATTGAGGGTAAAACATTGAAGCTACATGAACAGAGATTTTTTATTGTAAGAACCTTAAAGGAAATGATAAAAGATTATGCTGAGATCAAGAATTCTAATAAAAATCTATCCTTCTCTTTCTTTAGTTCAAAGAAGCTGGACTCGATTCAAATACTAGGAGATGAAAATAGAATCAAACAAGTAATTGCTAATCTTGTAGATAATGCAATCAAGTTTACCGAAGAAGGAACGATATCTGTTAGCCTAGAGATCAGTCCAAGACATGATTGCGTGGTTGTAAAGGTAAAGGATACTGGAAGTGGTATAGATAAAGAAATATTCCCCAGACTATTTACCAAGTTTGCAACAAAATCTGATACCACTGGAACAGGTCTAGGATTATTTATAGCAAAGAGTATAGTAGAAGCTCATGGCGGCAAAATATGGGCCGAAGACAATCGAGATGGAAGAGGAGCTACTTTTGTATTTAGCGTACTAATAGATTAGACTAAATTCATTGTGATTAATTACTTACTGGTTATGCTCCTTCAAAGAGGGAGTGTCATTGCTATTCTTAGTTATTGCTAGATTACAAAAACTAGTCATTCAAGCCTTGTATCCTATTAGTAGAGCCATCTCAAGCCACTTCCAATAACAATCTACTTCTACAAATCCTGTATCTCTCAACCAACCCAATTGTAATTCCATTGGTAATAATTTATTAGCCTTATCTTCTGTTTCTGGGCTGTATCCAATTGCTTTAAGAAATCTGACATGCAATTCGACAGAAGGTGATGCAACGTGTTCCAAATTACAAAATATTCCTGTAGGATTAATAATATCATATATTTCCTCGTAGAGTTCACGTTTACGCTCATGTCTTAGATGGTGAATGGCAAAACTAGATACAACAGCATCAAAGTAACCTAAATCTTCTGGCAAAGGTTGACTAAAATCATGTTCTATAATCATGACCTTTGAGTCATTAGCAAAATGTTCCCTTGCAGATTTTAGCATTGTCGGAGATACATCTATTGCCACTGCTTCTATCTCTGGTCGATTCTCCTTTATCAATCTGATTAATCTTCCATCTCCTGTACCTAGATCCAAAATTCGTTTTGTATCTTCGGGCAGATGATCTATCAAGACAGATTCACCTTCTGAGCGATGCGGAATAGTGTCAGCTAGATTTAGATAAGTTAGAGCAGTTTGTGGGCTTGACCATTCCTTTGCCGAACGGCTCATGGCAAAAGAAATCTTCATAGAAGTAGAAAAGCATTGCGTTACAGCGAAGTCCATAAATACTTGTTAAATGTCACCGAATTTCGCATTGGGCATGGTCTAATTGCTTACGAAAGTTGGATGCATCGATAGAGCTACCACACAAAGTTAGAAAATCTTGTTTAATTAATCAAGATAACGTGGATCTGCACAGATATCCCCTTTACCTGGCCTATCTGTAAGCAGTACATAGTCATGGCGCGTTCCGTTTATCGTGGCGTAGGCATTACAACCTTCTTCGTTGGAATAGCATTGTCCTGATTCATCATTGTCTGTTGAATGATAGCCTTCAGGACATCCTTCCTTGTGGAATAAGAAGCAAGTTGAATCATCGTTATTACCAAAACCTTCAGGGCATACCTGGTCAGCACCTGGTATACATCTCAATTGATATGCATCAAACATGCAGCTCCTATCAGGATTGAAATCTTCGTTTATTGCAGGCCTATCTGATTTAGGTTGTACGACAAAGCCACGTTCTGTAAAAAATTCGCTCTTGCTCTGGCTTGAGCTTGACTCGTTTTCACTTTCACTGGAGCTTGACGATGCTGATAAAGACGAACTGTCATTTGTTCCAGAACAGGCATCAAAGCCGTCATTGTATCCTTCCATAAACCTGCCAGTATGAAAAGCTGGCCCTTTTTCTGGTTGATTGATGTATTTATTGTCTGGGTCGGAGATTCCTGCATCATCACATCCATGATCATATCCAGAATCATAAGCATCATTAGATGAGTAGGCCGGAGGATTTAATTGGACAACTAACAACGCTGATAGGACAAAGCAAGTACCAAAGATGAGATAGTGATATTTCCTATTGTTGGGTTTGTTATTGGAATACTCCATCCTTGGAAATTGATATAGGAACGATAATTATTAAATTTGTTATGAGAAAATCTAGAAGAATATTATGCAATTCTGCTTCTACAAACTATGTACAGTAGGGAGATCATCGCAGTACTTATTACTCGACTCTTCTGCAGTCGAGTAATTTGCGCTCATTTCAATATTAGACTGATATAGAAAATTCCAAGAAATAACGCGTTATCGTCATACAATAACACAGGATTACGAAAATGCTAAATCATTGAACATTCAAATGACATATGGTATCGCACTAAAGCCGTGTTTGGCCTACAGGCAATAGCATCAGTGTGGTAGGAGGCTTGTCAATAGGAAGTCTATAGGGAATTCCAACCTCTGTTCAAATAGTTTTTCAGCAATACACTCCAAACCTCATGCGCTATGAGTTAAGCTCTTCGCCTTACTTCTTAGTAATAATGCAAATACAACTGTTACTCCTGAAAGCAGGCCTGCTGTAAGAAATATCTGATCGTACGATCCAGCCGATGGATACGATCCTTCGACTCCATCAATTGTCTCGTGATTCTCCATATATACCCCGGCCAGTGCAGGACCTATAGCCATTCCAATAAACAACAAAAGTGCGCCGACTCCAACTGAAATGCCAGTGAACTCTTTTGGTGAAGTGGAGACTACCATGTTCCAGGTCGCTGTCATTGTTAGTGATAGTCCGCTCGCGAGTATGGCCAGACTTGTAGACAATGCGAATTCTGTTGAGTGGGATAAGGTTAGTCCAAGTGCACCAGCTAGGCTTATTATTCCACCAATTATCATGGGTTTTACGCTCCCTATTCGATTTATAATAAATGGCGTGATACTCGCGAATACTAAGAAGGTGATCATGAAAGGCAGCTGAACATTGGCTGCATCTACCGAATCTCCTCCAAAACCTAATGGAACTGGGCTTCTGACCAGTTGAACTATGGTTGGATAAATCATAAACATGGTAATGCCCGCAGCTATTAACAAGATGTATGATGGCAGAAGGGTGTTATGCCTTAGTAATCTTAAGTCAAGAAAAGGAGAGACGATCCTTCTCTCTAAGATAACAAAGATTGACAATGAAACTGCAGATACAACAAATGCACCAGCAATCTGCATTATATTCTGTGAGTTAACACCTATCTGTATGAGGGTTAGAGCAATTAGAAATGAAGTGATTGTCACAGAAAGAGCCGCTACGCCTTTAATGTCTATTGGAAACGATCTCCTCTTTCCTCTTGATAAATTTTGAGTAGTAGTCTCCGCCAGATTCATTTGTTGCACCTTTTTATCTTCTTTTACAAACTTGACGATCATTATCGTTACCAAAGCAGCAAAAGGTATTATGGCCAGGAAAGTTGAATGCCAGCCAAAGTTTTGAATAATACTAGCACCTACCAATAGCCCCACCACCGAACCGGCAGAATACGCAGATCCGAATACTCCCACAGCTATGGCGAGTTTGGAAGGAGGGAAAGTATCTCTAAGAAGACTAAAGGCTGCAGGAACAGCAGCTAAACCGACGCCTTGAATTATTCTAGAGGCGAGTAGAAATGATATGTTATCAGCAAAGCCGCCTGCAACAAGCCCAGCAATATATATTGTAAGTAGTATAAGCAATATCTTCTTTTTCCCATATAGATCAGAAAGCCTGCCTGCAACAGGTGTCATTACGGCCGCAACTATCAGATATGCACTGAATATCCAAGCTGCGGTTCCGTAGGTTATTTTAAAGTCCTGTATAATTTCTGGGATTGCAGGAAGAAGCATAGTCTCTGAGAAGAAAACCGTCAGGAGAGTGCTGCTCAGCAGCGCAAGTGTAAACCATGCCCGACGGCTAATAGTGATTGTTTTTTCAGCACCAACACTTTCTTCATTGGGGCTTTCGCTGTCTTGTGATAGCTCCGGATTATCGATTCTACGCATCCTCATTGTTAGAGGATTGGCATTATTTATCGTTAACGGAAATAGAACTCCAAATAGTCGACATAAATATTATTCAATTGTCTTGGTACGATAAGTCAAGCAGTCAAGACTTTAGTTCAATGCTTTTATAAGTATTTAGATCCCTCTTCTCCTGATAGAATCAGAGAACCAACAACCTAAGGTAGTAGGCGCTCCCGTGATTTCAATAATGCCCTTTAAATCTGAAATATTCTTTAATGTATCTAAGGATAGCTTTTGGTTTGTAACGTAATGCGTACCATTATCATATACTGTGGCCATAGCTCCAGTTATCTTGTATATGAATTCGAGAGTCTTTGCCGAATCTACATCTTGCCTTGTGTATATTTCTAGAGTATACGTTGGTGCAACCTCAGGATTCTCTCGTAAGCGTGTCAAAAGATCATAAATGAGGTCTGGATCAACATTTGGCAAATATCTTTGGAATAGACCTTGTAGATCATCGAAATGCTTTCTAATTCTCAGCATCTCAATAAGATCATTACTAGTCATCGCGTTGAAACCAATCCTGTAAGACGCCACGCTGCTTTCTCGAATAGAAAATGAGTTATCAGATGCTCCGCATTTATGTTTGACCATATACGGTGCACGCATGCCTTGCGTATGGTCTCACCTCTAGCCATGTACTTATGACGTATCTACATTATTTATCGTTGACGGAAGCGATACTCCCAACAATGAACATTAAGTTTAAATGTTTGACTCCCTTTAGTAAAGGGAATATGCAAATTCAGCGGCTTTTTTTGGATGATAAAGATCTTAAAATCATTAAAATTCTGTCAAAGGATTGTAGAGAATCCTTCATGAGTATAGGTTCTGCAATTGGTATGACATCCAAGAGTGTGAAAGCTAGAGTGGATAGAATGATCTCCACTGGGGTAATCGAAAAATTTGTCCTTAAAGTAAATCCAGTTGCACTTGGATACGGAATTGGCTGTATGCTTATCGTACGTGAACACGCGGCGGATACAGATGATATTATCAATCGATTGAATCTCGTTGGAGACGTATCAATTCATTCCAAATGTATGGGAGGCATTTCTACGTTCTGTCTAGCTATAAAGGAAGGACATGAAGATAAGCTCCGACTTTTGCTTGATTCACTCAAGCCCGCTAGCGTCCGCATCATTTTTACAAGCAAATTATCACCATCGTCATCAACTTCAACTTCAACTTCAACACTTCCTTCATCATCAAGTATGAATAAGAGACACGAACTCACAGAAACAGATCTACGGATAATTAAATGTCTCATATCCAACCCTAGGATGGAAATGAATGATATAGCTAGGGAGACGTCTATATCAGGCAGAACAGTTAACCGTAGACTTACAAAATTGAAGGAAGATAATGTGCTAAAATTCTTTATCTTGTGTAATCCTGTTCATACTGTAGGGTATATCCAATTTGCATTAGTAGTAAATACACTTGACAGATCATCTTACCACCAGATAGTTGGGCGTATTTACGAACAAATGGGAGAGAATATTCTTTTTCAGCTTCCTGTTACTGATCCTGATAATGTGCTAACTTTTCTATTATTTAGCCAGGATATTTTCGCTGCGGATAGCATTCTGAAGAAAGTAGAATCATTTGATGGTGTAAAACGGGTTGAATTGTTTGTACTCACAGATACAACCTCTTATGACGAATGGGTGCTAAGGGAGATTGACAAAAAGCTGAATATCCCTAGTGCAAAACACACCGAAGAATTGGGGCCTCTACTAGAAATCAGCGGTTAATATACATCACGTTTCTTCTACCCTAAAATTTATTCATAATTCTATGTTCTTTTCGTAAGTAACGGCAGCAGTCTAGTTATTTATACAACATATCTGAAGAAAACAATTCTGTATCTGTTGACTGAGGCTTAAATAGACATTCAGTCTTAAATACTATAGTGAGTCTACTCGTATCTATGAGTGATGCTGAAGTTACGCAAACGAGAACGCCAACCCAGGAGATTAATCCTGTATTTGTTAACAGGTGGTCACCAAGGGGAATGACAGGCGAAGAACTCGACGACGAAGATCTGATGGCACTCTTTGAAGCTGCTCGATGGGCTCCTTCTTCATACAACAACCAGCCTTGGAGATTCATTTATGCAAAAAGAAATACCGAAAGCTGGAATAGACTTTTTGACCTATTGGTTGAGGGTAATAAAGCATGGGCCAAGGATTCGGCAGCTCTTGTGGTACTTATATCTCGCAAAAATTTTGAATACAATGGAAAACCCTCAGTTACTCATCAGCTAGACGCAGGGGCAGCATGGGAAAATCTAGCTTTAGAAGCATGTTTTAGGAGGATAGTTACACATGGGATGGAAGGGTTCGACTATCAACGTGCGAGGCAAGAATTAGATATTCCTGAAGACTATGATGTTATGGCCATGATCGCCATTGGAAAGAAGGGATCAAAAGAGAAACTCCCTACTCCGCTTAGAGATAGGGAATCTCCGACTGATAGAAAACCGTTGACAGAAATAATCATGGAGGGGAAGTATAGACCTTGACATTTGAATCGCTATTCCTTATCCTTTGACTAGTCTTATAGATGGAATTGAACGCTCGATTCAGTTGTGTACATGATCTCCACAACTTATATTATTCCAGGCATCATTTTTTCTGAAAGTCTAAATAAAACCAATTAACGCAATTAAAAGTAATTGTGTTTCTCCTCTCCAAAAAAATAGTTCTAAACCGATCCGCATTTACGTCATGAAGGGCAACAAATATATCGTGAAAGTGCAGTATTGAGTCAGGCATTAGTTTATTATGTCTGCTATTTGGAGCATTGCTTCCATCAACGTTAAATCATTCCGGGGTTAATAAAATGGTATTGAGTACTTGTAATAAAACAGATTCCGACTCCCAATCTCGTCATCATCTGGATCATGTTTACAATTTAACATCGAGCCCTGTATCAGCTAACCATCTAGCTGAAACCGGGAACATTGACAACCAGATCAATCTTCATCAGGAGGATCTTGGCAGATTCGAAAAAGTTCTAGTCGTTGGTTTAGGTCAGCTTGGCCTGCCAGTAGCAAAGTATCTTACTGATAGAGGTTTTGATGTCTATGGATATGATATCAATAAGCCAGCCATGGAACGGGCAGAAAGAATAGCTTCTGTAAGGAAAGCAACCAATCTGAATGAGATCGATGTGTTCATTATTTGCGTTTCGACCCACAAGCCTGAGGATATGTTTTCACCTCAGATAGACGGACTATTATCGATAGTTAAGGAAATTTCAAAGGAAGCAAAAAACGGTGCACTTGTGTCAATTGAGAGTACTATTCCAAGAGGAACTTCTAAGAAGATATTCGAGTTGCTCAACCACAGATTACATGTTGCACATGCACCTCATAGATTTTATTCATTAGAAGAAAAAGATCATGGAGTCAACCAGCTTCGTGTTATCGGAGGAGTATGCGACTGTTGTCTTAAAAATGCCATACAATTCTATGGTTATCCCGCCGATGCTGTTGAGGATGTTATAATGAATGGTAAAGATGGTGGTTGTAACAGTGTCGTTCTTCATGAAAGTACCACTTACAGAAGAAATGATAGAACCAGGAATGGTAGTCTTGAAAGTACCAAAAGTTTGGGGATACCTTTGCATCCTGTATCTAACATCGAAATAGCCGAGATATCAAAGATTGCCGAAAATGCTCATAGGTACTTGCAAATAGCTTTTGCAGAAGATCTCTATCTATATAGTCAGACAAACGGAATAAACTTTGCAGAATTAAGAGAAGCTTTGAATACTAAATGGAATGTAAATATACTTGAACCGAGGGACGGGATAGGTGGCCACTGTTTACCTAAAGATACCAAGATGTTCTTGCAATCGTCACGTTCTCAGAATAGGAGTAAAATATTAACTGCCGCCATCGAAGTCGACCACGCTTATAGAGAATATAGACATGCAAAAAATATCGCTTCAACGCAAAGAATCGGATATCCTAGATCTACCTGATGGCAGTGTTAAGAACAGTTATTAAGCATCGATTAGAAAATCTGAAGACAAAACATATTGCATTTCTCGCTTTTTTGGTTCTTACAACTCTGCTGATCGTATACTCTGTTATGTTATTACTGCAGGATATTTCAGTCATGGGCAAATCACTCGAGCAACCCCGACCTTCTTACATGTACACCTCAAGTTTAGTTTCTTCTTTATCCTCAAGTTCACCTGATATTATAATCGTTTCCCCAAATAGTGATCAAACTACAAATACTGAAAGCGATTTAGAAATTTCAGGCATCTCAAATTATGATCCTCGTAATACTTGCCACGTATCAGTTATAATTAACGACGTAAAGCCTTACAGAAAAACAATCCCTACGGGAGGCGACATGAAGAGCGATTATTCTACATGGAAGTATGTCATTGAATCTGACTCCAACACAATAAGACAAGGCGATAACAAAATAACAGCCAGATTGCTATGTGCGGGTGTAAATGGGGAGGATATTAGAAAATGGGATAGTGTTGCTGTCATTGGACAATCAAGTAAGGAGAGAGATAGTGGAAGCCTGAACAAAGAGACTATGGCCCTAACATTAGAGACCGAATCTACCCCAGGAATATCGTCGCCAACGATTGAAATAGATCGTGACACTTTCGTCGAGTTAATCAATAAAAGAATAGGCGATAGTTCAGAGGATATAAAAAACTCTATTAGGGATTCTATCCAGTCTGTATACACTGGATAGGTTCGCTAGAGCTCAACAGATAAAAATTGCACCATTGGGGATGGATACGTATGGTCCCAACAAATCACGATTGATGAGATATAAAGCATCGGTCGATGTTATATCGCTTAGTCATCCATTAATTTCAAGGTATCTGGTAGGGCCCCCACACTAAGCAAAACCCAGGCAGACGTTTTGAGAAATAATGGTCTAAATAAGGACAAAATTGAAGACATCTTGGTACAGGGTACAAAAATCTGTCTTGCAAAGAATAGCAATGTCACATATTTGGAGCCATGGTTCCGTCACGGCTATATAAAAGGACAGCATTATTGAACCTATGAAAGCCCAGCAAGATAGTGTGATTTGTGGGAATTCCTTTTATAACAATCATCAAAGAGAACGAATGCTCGAAAAATCCTACTTTCCAGACGGCAGCGCGAAGAACAGGATTTTAGCAGTCCCGAACTCAAAGAGCGTTCATATTTACAATTTTCAGAAGTACGACAAGGCTTTACTGATAGCGATAACATTAAATTCTCCCCGGAAATGAAGGTGATTTCTTTGCCATGTAAATGTAAATTAGGATGGGACGAAAGAGAAACATCTTTGATCATGTGTAGTATTCATTACAATGCGTACATTGATGCGGGACTCAACACAGCAGCAGACGATTTTATCAAGACGGTAGCTAGTCCTAAGGGCTCACATTACTCTCATGAAATACTAGAAAGTTTAAGGTAGATTAATTTTGATTATAGGGTTTGAGTTGTTTTTCGAAGAAAAGAAATTGCAGTTTAGTGGTAATTCCGTAAGCTAGTCAATTTTAGCTATGACCCTTAAAAAGCAAAGGCTGGCAAGTGATCCTGAGATAATGGCTGGAGGGATGTCGGTCACCACAATAAATTACCCATCTTGAGTTAAAAATTATTTCTTGTTATATACAATAGATAAGAAATAGATTTATTTTTGTTCGGTTTATAGATCATATAGTCCCTAATACAAGGAGCTAACGTTTATAGTATCTGCTCACCCCCAATGTTTTTTAGCTACAGGTGTTATAGTATCATGCTTCTTTAATGACATAGCAAAAGCAGAAAGATGCTAGGTTTCCATATAGAGAATGCATTGCAAGGCTTTCCCGGGATGTTCCTTATTTCCTCATCAGAACTACGGCTCCCGGGATGTATTTATTTTAATTTAGGTACAGAAATTGAATTGGGTTTAGTACCCGCTTCATTAGTTTACGGTTTTTTGATTCATTAGATTAGCTATGATTTAATTACTTAGGTGAGTTAGCTTTAGTTGCGTGTTAAATAACCGCAGGATATCTGTCATTTAATGTTGATTTACTGTAATTCACTATTACTTGCTTAGTATCATCAAAGTATTCATTAGTTTGAGAAGCAAGCTTTGGTGCTGGGGCTATACATCTATCCTTTTGGGATGAAAACTCCCAATTTGGGGTTTTTATGGTATGAGTCACAAAACACTAGTATAGGAAGTATCAAGTCCCTTACCTATGATAATAATTTCAAGCAATACCTTATATTTTAGTTACTACCAGACAATATTGAGTAAATATTGAAAAATTGTAGTAGGTGCTTTAGAAAGCTTACACCTATGGAGACAGACTTATTTAACGACGACGATAATGCTATATGCAGAGACTGTTGGATTAATCAGAATTTTGAGCTAACTACCCCAGCTAGTCGGACAAAGTAGTCCGAAATGCGGATTCAACCCTCGGTTTGTTATTAGTGTTATCCTTTAAAATAGGGCTTTTCGAGAGCCTCTTTTCATTAAATATCGAACCCTCATCAGATCGCAAGTCGCAATTTTTCGCAAAATATTGAGCTTGTAATAATAGACCTGGCTCTACTCAAGGTTCCGTATACTTCTGTTAGATTCCGTCAAAATAGGGTATATACTTATCATATAGTTCGAGTATCCTAGCAGGATTTCATATAGATAATGTTTATTTATATTGACTTTGTTACCAATTGGACACCATGAAATCAGAATTGGAACTGAGCAATTTATATATAAAGAATGGAGCTAATAATTGTGGCTAATCAGACCATACAATCAAGAAAGGTGTTTCCTGTTAAGACTTTACATTATGGCAATGAAGCTCGTAATAAAGAGGGGCTTAAAGGAAGATTAATCATTGTTGAAGGAATAGATGGATCCGGAAAATCGACTCAGATTCATCTCTTGGAACAATGGCTACGATCTAGGAATATAGCTGTATTCCTCACAGAATGGAATTCTTCTGATATGGTCAAACAGATTACTTCTAAAGGAAAAAAGAAGGGTAAGCTTACCCCAACCACTTTCAGTCTACTGCATGCAACAGACTTCGCAGATAGATACGAGAGAAAGATTCTTCCCCTTCTTAGAGCAGGTTATATCGTCTTGGCCGATCGATATGTCTATACAGCATTTGCTAGGGATATAGTGCGAGGATGTAGTAGAAATTGGGTCTACAAAGTCTATAGTTATGCCTTAAAGCCAGATCTCACATTCTATTTTAAAGTCCCTATTGATGTGGCAGTAGAAAGAATTCTAGTCGGACGACCAAAACTGAAATACTATGAAGCAGGGATGGATTTGAATCTCAGTAACGACCCGTATGAAAGTTATCGGATTTTTCAACAGAGGATAATTGATGAATATGACGTAATGGCCCAGGACGAAGGGTTCTCTGTTATCGACGGAACATCTGCCATCGAGGAGCAGCAGGCACAAGTACGTGATCTAGTTAAAGGTATTATTCCGAGAAACCAACGTAAAATTCTTGAAACAGAGCCTATCAGTGTAGGAGTGCCGGCATGATAAGCAGGACACGAGTACGAAAAGGAACTTCAAAGACTCTGGCTACGCAAAGACGAAGGACTCGACCGGCTGACGAAGAAGAAGTGGATGACGTCTATGACATGCGAATTACTATGGACGAAGCTCACCGCTCTCGGTCGCCATTGTATTATGGAGACGGCATTACGTACCTTCAGAACGATACTCACCTTACAGGGAAGCTTATTGTCATAGAAGGACCTGATGCTTCGGGCAGAACGAGTCAGATCTCTGTAATACAACAAAGATTAGAAGCTGATGGACATGCTGTGGTAACCACAGGATTACGTAGATCTGAGTTGATTGGTGAAGGGATTCTTGAAGCGAAAAGGAATTTCGTACTGGGAAGAAGAACGCTTAGCTTATTTTATGCTGCAGACTTTGCCGACCAACTTGAGAATAAGATTATACCCGCATTGAGGGCAGGATACATCGTGCTTGCCGATAGATATATTTTTACATTGATGGCTAGAGACGCGGTAAGAAAGATTAGCAGAACATGGTCACATGCACTGTATGGCTTTGCGTTAAAACCTGATCTAGTCTTCTATTTAGATGTAGATCCAAATGAGTTAATTCATAGAGTATTTCAAAAAAATTTCTCCCTCGATTACTACGAGTCAGGCGCAGATTTGGGACTCTCCGAGGATATGTTCGAGTCCTTTATTAAGTATCAAAATATGTTGGCAAAGGAATTCCATAGAATGCAGAAGAAATACAAATTGGTTCCTATTGACGGAAATCGTACAATTGAAGAAATTAATATAGACCTTTTGAAACGCATCGGCGATTTTCTCTATTCAGCTATTGCTAAATAACTCAATACTCATATAAATTAATTTGATCAATATCAACTATGATCTATTTACCGCTCCCAGTAATGTTCAGGGAATAAGAAACGTCAGACAAGGTTTCATTTAAGTTTCCAGCAAATGAAACTTTGTGAATCCCTGGTGAAAACACATTAGGTTTCAAAAAAACCCAGTCACCGGCTGTAATCCCCGAAACATTTTGAGCTGATATCCCGAGAATGTTGTCATTGGGTACTTCGATTCCAAATAAGTTTGACAGCACCCTCGCATTGGTAATGTCGTAAGCGAATGTGTTCAGGTCACTTCCATCAATAATTACTTTAGTATTTGTATTGCTTTTTTGTAGTGAGGCACAAGCCCTTAGTTGGTCTTCTGTTCTGTTCACTACAACAGTATTATAACAATAGGAAGTTGTTGCCGGAAAGAATATCGATACGTCAGATGGAACTGTACAATCCCTAGAGGCAGTACCGTTCAATGTTCCCGCCAAGAAGAAGACAGGGTACTTATAATGCATACCTTTCTGACATTCTTGACCATCCATATCAAGGGCAGGGTTGGAGCTAGAAGGTATACTCACCAACCAGTTCCACCACGATTCTGTCCACTTGTAATAAGGAATTCCAAAAGGCTCGGAGTCAACCAAGTAGATGTACGTCTCAGACTCATCCTGTCCAAAGACATTACTTGCTGAAAAATTTGAAACAATAAGTGGTATAATGGAAAGCGTCATAACAACGATGGTTGCTCTTCTCAAGGAAGGGAACATTCCTATTCTGCAATACAGAAGATATTATGATTAATTTAAAGTAGATCTATATGATCTATATTAATTAGCCAACACGAATGATTTAATACTATGTCCTTTTGATCTTGACTAAGCTTATTGGTCAGGAAACAGTTCTTATATCGGTGATAACCTGCAACCCTCAACCATTCACATAAAAAGTCCTCCCAAAAAAATCCGTTTTAACTTTACAGATCTATATACAACTATTGTATTAATTGATTTCATTTACATCAAGTTTTATTCTAGCTGAGAGTATTACATTTGATATACTCAATTAAAATAAACAAAAGGTCAAATTCCTATGCATGAATACATTCGAGAAACATCGTCTTGGAAATACGACATCTGTAAATGTTGTGATTATAGGACTTCCTTTACATGTGTTAGATGCAAGTACTGCTGGAGTTGTCATTGGAAAAAAGAACGTTTAGAAAGGAATGAATTTTTAAGGAATAGAATTATGCCCAACGTGAAACAACGGATAGCAAGTAATATGACAAATAGCAATAAATTAGCTTCAGGAATATCACGATTAAAACATGAAAAAGTAGAGATTGTAGAACAACAGTCTACACCTGCGAAGGCAATTATTAATGTATTTGGAGAAGAAGAACCTGATCCCATATGTAATTATTTGAATTGCAACCACGCTTTCTCTCTGCATAGAGATAGTAACGATCATTGTAAAGGTGCTGCTTGCAACTGTCGACATCCGCAAAACTCCGTAATAGGACTAAGATAATGAATTCAATCTTAAGTGTTCTCCTTCTAGTTAAGGGCTAGGGTTATTTTGTGTTAGATTTGTGTTAATGTCCCTAACGGATTCTAGAGTCCATATACAAACGATTATCCTTGGTGGTCTATACTACCGAGGCCGTAAGGACTTGCGAAAGAAATATCACTTTTCTGCCTTAAGCAGAGAGTATCCTAATACTCCTGCGCTTATGACCAAAAATGACACAAATAGTGACAGTATTGGTTCCATGCTAAGGGTTTCCCCTCTGCTTATTAATATTGCCTGTGGCATATTCCGCATACACATCCGGATACTGTCTTACTAGTTCCATATTGACTTCCAAAACATTCACGTAATGCGGTGCAAATACGATAAGATTTTCAATCCTGTTTCTCTCTATGTTCAGTTCGATCAGGGTCCGAATTGTATTAATCGGTATGCCGGTTGCTTTACTTACGTTTGCGGCTTGTGCAAAAGCGTCTTCAGGAGTAATATGAGGATCAACCCCAGAGGCTGTTTGTGCCGCTGGTCTAATATGCAAGAATTCTGGCGAAGTGAATTCTTGACCTATTAGTACGGAACCTACTCCGTTTTTTCCATCAATTGTAATTACGCTACCATTTGATTGGAAGGGAAGGATAGTTTGACCTATGCCAGTCAAAATTAGTGGATATGCAATACCAGCTATTAACATCATTAGAATGACAACCCTAATTGAAGGGCTCAAGTTCTTCCTAAATAGATTTCTTATGCTATCTTCATAAAGGCCTCTATGATTACGACCAGGATGACTATCATTGTTTTCTTTTATTCTTTTCATTATTTGATATCCCCTCCTCCTCCTTCTTTTCCTACCCCATAAACACAGTAAGTACCATGTCAATTGCCTTAATCGCAACAAAAGGTAATGCCAAACCGCCTAAGCCGTATATCATCATGTTTCTGTAGAACATCTTTTCTGGAGATTCTGGCTTGAATTTGACTCCCCGCAGTGAGAGAGGAATTAGTGCAGGTATGACTATTGCATTAAAAATTAATGTAGAGAGGACCGCGGTTTCAGGGCTATGAAGTTGCATTATATTTAATACTTCGAGCTTAGGATTTTCTACCATAAACATTGCAGGTAATATCGCAAAATACTTCGCTACATCGTTAGCAATGCTAAACGTAGTGATTGCTCCTCTTGTTATAAGCAGCTGTTTGCCAAGTTTTACTACTTTCAATATGTTAGACGGATCGGAATCCAAATCAATCATATTGGCTGCTTCTTTGGCAGCCGTTGTCCCGCTATTCATAGCTAGACCTACGTCCGCCTTCGCTAATGCCGGGGCATCGTTTGTACCGTCACCCATCATTCCTATTATATGGCCTTTCTCCTGCTCTTCCACCACTCTTTTTAGCTTGTCTGCAGGTTTGGCTTCTGCCATAATCTCGTCTACTCCTGCTTCTTTTGCTATAACCTGGGCTGTTAGTTGATTATCACCTGTAATCATAACCGTGGTTATCCCAGTAGATCTCACTTCGTTTAAGTTTTGTCTTATGTTCTCTTTCAAGTTGTCTTTAAGTACTACTAATCCTATGATCTTATTACCCACGGACACAGCCAAAGGGGTTTCCCCATTTTCTCCAATCTCCTGAGCTTTCCATTTAAGCTCTGCCACATTGACTCCTGGGTGAGCTGACTCAAGTACGCCATCGATTGCACCTTTAAGAATCCTTATCTGATCTTCTCCCTCCTTCTCATCGCTTTCTTTGGTCTTATCTAAATCCAATAGCATATCATGTACTTTGCTCCTACTAGCACGGTCAATATCTTCTTCAAGCCTATCTATTGTATCTGTGGCCTTTCCATTTACAACGGTTCTTGCAATTTCTCTAAATTCTTCTTCCTCCTCTTTGTTTAGTGCAGCTACTTTCTTGCTTGCTACGAACTCTATCCCACTAACTCTCGTTTCTGCACTGAATTCGATGGATCTGGCAGCCAGTATTTTTTCTAACAATGGAGGTATGAATTTCTTTTGTTCCGACAGATCTACTATGGATTTCCCTTCATGGGTTGTATCATGTATAGAGGCTGCGAAAGCTGCCTGGCCTACATCCTCTTCCGTATATCCTTGCATAGGAACGAAAGCAATAGCACTTCTGCTGCCCTCTGTGATTGTACCCGTCTTATCCAAAATCAAAACATCACAATCACCAGCTGCCTCTATTCCTTTACCTGATTTTGCAATTATGTTGTCTCTTCCCAATCTTGTAATACCTGATACTCCTATAGCAGGAAGTAGACCTCCAATTGTGGTTGGCATTAAAGCTACAAGTAGAGCTATTAGAGTTGCTATGTCTACAGCATAACTTAACGAATATGCGAGGAACAATAGAGTCCCAATTACCGTGATGAATATCATAGATAAGCCTGCAAGGAGTATCGTCAAAGCAATCTCATTCTGAGTCTTTGGTCTTGTCGCATTCTGCGTCAAGCTAATCATCTGATCCAGGAAGCTTCTGCCAGCTTCTGCAGTTATTTCTATCACCATCTTATCACTTGCAACCTTAGTTCCACCAATAACATGATCGCCTTTCTCTTTGAATACAGGATTGGACTCTCCAGTCATCATCGACTCATCCACAAATGCTTTTCCTTCATTCACCAATCCATCCCTTGGAATAATCTCGCCGGAATACACAATTACTTCATCACCTGGTTTTAGGCTGGTGGACGTCACAGTTACTTCTTTTCCATGTACTATTTTTCTTGCTGATACTTCCTTTTCTAGGCTTCTAAGAGAATCGACTCTAGCCCTTGCTTGACCCTCAGATAACGCTTCTGAAAATGTAGCAAACAATACTGTCAAAATCAGTATTATCGCAGCTTCAATGTAGAAAATCTGATTTTGAGATACAAACTCTGTTGATATATTAGGAAATATAGCAATTGCTAGTACCACAAAGAAACCGGCCTCCACTGTGAACATCACTGGGTTTTGTTTAGCCAAGTACCATGGATTCAATTTTGTAATCGAGTCGATTAGTACTCTCCTGTTTGTAAGCATCGAATATGTTAACATTGATGGCGATGTTGTAGTAGTCATTGATTCATTACTTTTGTTAGTATCATTATCATTCTTACTCCCGTTTCTTTCGCTTGTCATAAGTATTCTCTTCACTGGATTATTTTTGAAGAAATCCTTTATCATTTATTTAACTCCACCTATGTTAATCATATCCTACATTGAAAACGGTCCTATTACTATAAATGGGAAGAATGTCAATGCAGTCAGCAGAAATGTTATTACTACTAATACAGATATAAATAATGGGCCTTGTGTCTTGATGGGTTCAATAACCTCTTTCCTATCCTTCAAGGTGAATGAACCTGCTATTGCCAACATTAAACCTAATGGAACAAATCTACCCAACAACATAACAATTCCAGTAGACCAATTCCAAAATGGAGTATCAGCTGATGCACCAAAATAGTCGGATCCGTTGTTTGCTGCTGCTGACGTAAATTCGTACAGAACTTCTGTATATGTAAATGGTGTTATTTCACCTTCTGTAATCGCTTGTACATTTCCTGTCACAAAAGCTAATACGGTAGGTATTAGAATAATCGCTGGATGAACCAAAAAGATTATAGCCGATAACTTGATATCCCTAGGACTTATTTTCATACTCATAAATTCAGGAGTCTTGCCCACCATCAAGCCCACTATAAACAAGGTCAGTATCACGTAAATTATCATAGTCATCATTCCTGTGCCCACAGCTCCCGGAATGGCCTGTACGAACATTCCAAGAAATAGAGCAATTACTGCATTTGGTGACATTCCTGCCAATGCAGAATTTGCAGAACCTGTATTGCTTTCAATCGAAGCTATATTAAAAAATATACTACCAAAGCTTCCAAACCTTGTTTCCAATAGGTCAGGTCCACTTACTTGGGATAGTGCGATGGCAAAAGCTATTCCAAACCCTATTAGGATGGCGATTAAAAGAGATACTCCCCTCCCTTTACCTACTAATTTGGCATATGCAATTGGAAGAGACAGAGGAATGATTAACATCAAAAAGATTTCATATGCATTGGAAAGGCCATTTGGATTTTCATATGGATGAGCAGAATTCGATCCAAAGAATCCCCCGCCATTGCTGCCAAGATCCTTTATGGATTCCAATGATGCTACTGGTCCAGTAGTTATCACCTGTTCGTTACCTTCAAGTGTATTTACCGTAAGTGATGATTCTAGAGTTTGAGGGGCACCCAACACCATTAGTAACAATGATGAGATAAATGCAACAGGTAGCAGTAGTGTAATTATGATTCGAGTAAAATCAACATAGAAGTTGCCCAGACCAAAATTCTTTCTGATAAATGCTCTGATAAATGCAAAAGAAACTGCAATGGCTGAAGCTGGCGCAACAAACATGATAAAAATGATGGCAACCATCTGGGACAGATTTGACAGCTGCTGATCACCAATGTAATGCTGCAAATCAGTATTGGTGATGAAGGAGGATGCCTGCATAAAAGCCAAGTCTATAGAAAAATTCTCCAATCCAGGAGTTGCTAAAGGAAGCATGTTTTGTGTTGATACTAATATAAAAAATATTGCAGCAACGATCCCGTCTACAAGCACAAGTGCGAACAAATATTCCTTCCATGTCATCTGTCTATTTGAGTCGATTCCGACTAATTTGTAAAACTTATTCTCGACAATTGCTAACGTTCTCTCCAATGGTCTTATTTCATATGAAATCATTCTAGCCATGTACAAACCAAATGGAACTGCTAGGATTAAAGTCCCTCCCAATACAACGGCAGTTTGGATTATTGTATCCACATAGGTCATCTCTCAACCGTTTATACGGTCTATTTTAGCAAGGTAAATCAGGGTTGAGTAATATAAATATTGTGTTGCAATCAGATAGTATTAACCAATTAAAGACTATTATATATACTATCATATCACGCAAGAAGCCCCTTGGTCTACGCTTTCTATTCTTTCAAAAACTCAATTGTGGTCTGTAATGTTCTAAGTCTCTGGCAGAAATGTCAACCAAAACAATATTTTGATCGTATTGCCTTACAAAGTACGTAGGAATCTCATATTTTATGTTCAGTGGTGTACACGATATAAACATTAAACCGTTTTGGAGTGCACTGATGCATCCAATTGCCACATTATCACACGTGGTAACTTCCTTGTTTAGCAACGATTCAAGATCTTTTGTCTTTTCTACTTGGGAAGAAATTTGTTTGCCGTCGGCCTTGCTTAAATTTGAGGCAGAGGTTTTCTTGATCGAAACGTCATTCTTATCTTGCATGTGCTGTTGAAAAATATTGTCCTTGTTTCCGCTTTCTACTACAGTAACCCTCTTTGCACCGTTTCCTGTCCATGCAACACCTAGCACTGTTTTTCCAAAAACCAGCGCTATTGCTACGACAGAACCCATTATAACACCAACACCAACAATTATTGCTGTGTCCAATCAGGTCCCTTACTATTACGTATTCTCGATCCTATACAGAGATATATAGATTGCTAGTTGGCTTAAATAGTGATTTTCACATTCGAATTAGTGGGTTAGTTGATATTGACTATCAAGATATGCTTACTAATTTTCGGCCGGCTTCCTCATTATGCTTGTATTTAAGCATAATTACTGTAAATGGGCAAATTAACTTATAAAAACTATTGATTGCGAAGTGAATGTTACCTAAATTTCAGTTTATCGTCATGTAGATAGGCAAATCTTTTTGTCATCGAGACCTAAGATCAAATTATCAGGGTCTGCATTTAACACCTCGATGCCGCGTTCTCGCCCATTGATTATCGCATACGTAAAGCTCCATAACCCTTTTAGATTTTTATCAATATTACAACTCTCTCCTAAGTATGCCCTTACCTCGGGATTCACGTCGAACGCGCACTTTACTGCATCAAAATACTTCACCCTATGACGATTTCTGTGGTTAACTGCAAATGTCGCAGAATTTATGATCGTCTCGCATATCCTAGTGTATGCCTTGGTAACTACTTCAGGTGATATATTTCGTCCATTACCGTAGACTTCATAATAACAAGCGGTACACAGTCTTATTTTTCGTCTAGATAATCCAAAGTTGTAATAATAATTCACTTCATATAAGCAACACGCACATTTTTTCAGATCACAGTATTGACATATAATTGCCTCAGGGGGTGACACGATGTCATGGTTTAATGTATCTTTGTCAGTTTCACCATGATTGGCAACAGAATAATTTTGCTGCCATTGTTCATAGCTGCTACGTTCGCTATCACGACTATCGACCAAGGGTAAATTAGCAATCCATTGCGAATATTAATTATAGTATATATCGTGTAGTTTTACATTCGTGTATAATTTTGTTGAGTCCGCAAAGTTGGCCTATCTAGGGATCGGTTTGGTTTCCGTATTAGGCTTGCGCGCCCCCCCGAGCATTGCGTACTTGTTACTTGCGACCTAACCGGACATCGAATAAACATCCTCTTTCATCAATTTCGATAGCATACCCTCAAAAAAAGTTGAATTTTGTACTTATAGCCCTATATTTATCAGAACTTCAACCCCTTAGACGCATGAGCGATGGAATTCTCTATGTCTGATAAATATGAGAACTTCGCACAGTATTTAGGTGGGATCTCGCACATTCAATTTGTGAGACTTTGATGTTTATGTGTGAATATTGTAGTACACGAAAAGGTGAGGAATGTGACGTATGCGTAGGAGTAATAGTCTGCGAATTACACACGAAGATTCACGACCAAAGTCAAGAGCACAAGTATAATTTGCGGCGCACACTTCAGCTGCAGCTTCCGTTGGATACTAAACCCACTTAGTATCCCAAATTAGCTAAAATTTTCTAATTGAGGCAATTATATTCAATATCCTTTAATTCAATATCTAAAATCATCACGCACAAAGTACTTGCAAGTACAAGAACGACCTTATACTTTTCAAGGCCAAATACAACAATCCATGCAACACGAAAGTAGGATAGAAACCAACACTACTATGAAAGCATACTTTGATTTCTATATTTTCAATAGGTACCTAGTTAGTTCATTTTCGAGATTCTTATCTAACTTCTATAGATACTCGACTTTGTAACTTGGGTCCGATTATAAGATATCCCTTGATGGAGCGAAAAGTGGCAACACTTGTGAAACCCCCCCCACTTATGAATACGTGAGGATGAAAAAAGTATTAAAAAACAAACCAAACCTGACGTTGGACGAAATTATCAGTAAGCTCAGAATTGCATGAATTGAAGACCTAAAGAATGCCTATTGATTTCAAATTAGAAATCTTATAGAAGTTCTAAATTCTTTATGAATAGTATTATTACATACTTACTTCCGTCAGCTTTTGCATTATCCATCACATTACCAAGCTATATAGTGTTTATCCTATGAAACTCATACATGTAGAAACAATAAGAGTCATTAGATAATTCATATTAATGGGTTAATGGATATCCCCTTTATCTGTGAAGGTCTTTGACGATGGGTCAGGAAAGTAATCTTCCTGTTAAAGTGGGAGAAGAATACGATCTCGAGATTACTGAAGCCAGTAAGATCGGAGCAGATGGAGTTGCCCGAGTTCACGGGCTTGTGATATTTGTGAGGAAAGGAAAATTGGGACAAAAGGTGCGAGTAAGAATAAAGTCGCTCGGAAGCACGCATGCCGTATCGGAGATTATCTAATTTAACTGTGTGTTCAATATTTCTTAATCTACAGAGACTGAATTTGTCTATTTAGGAGCCCGAGTTTTCATATTACGCTACATAAAGTACGTTCTGTTAGGTTAAGAACCAGTGTGTATAAAAGTCTCCTATGCAACATGACCAAGCGTACGAGCGGGAACGAAAAAACCTTACCGAAGAAGAAGAGGAAGAGGAGGATGGGGGAAAGAGTGAGAACGAAACCGAAAGAGAAGGATTCAAAAACGCAGACGAATATGACAAAGATGATGTTAGTGAAGCTGACGATACCCCAGATGAATAGCTCTCCGCAATTTGAAATTCTAGAGAGATAAAAATATTTACTTATCTATAGTAGTATCTTCTTCTCTTCTATGTAAACTTGACAATATTCACAATTAGAATCAAGTTCTACGATAGTTCCATCCTCCGTTACATGATGTGCTAGATGAAAGGTTGCAGAGTGAATATCCTGCATGATTATACATGCCATCTTGTCTTCAACTCTTACACAGATATCCGACATTCTATCCCTGTAATTCGTTCATACTATAAAAAGGATTTTGAATATAGATACTATAAAACAATAACATCTAAATATATATAGATATTTGCTGAGTTTTGTCTGAGCGTGTTGGGCTTCAGATATTATACGTAGTGCATTCCTTAATGATTGGAAATATAAGCTTAAATTGGCAGGATAAGACTTGTAACCGCCTGTTTCCAGCAATTGGCGAGACTTAATCTTGAGAATATTAAGAAAAAAACATCTACTGGTTGGCGAATAGAATCTCGCGCTATTTGGAGTATGACGATTGTATAATGTTTAGGTAGTTAATCAAATATACCCGAAGTAGATGCAATAGTGGACGTATATAGATCATTTATAGATATGTGAATATGTACAGATTTACCGATTTTAACGAAGTGTCAATAGATCTCCAATATTAATATAGAAATCCTTGATTAGTAAGCTATATTATTATCTCCCCATGTCACAAATAGTTGTAATCGCTGCATTAGTAATCATTTCCATTAACGGAAATGTTCTGGCATTTAGCGTGATACAGCAACAAGTCTTAGGTCAGCAGGCGTTTACTGCTGAATTATCGGGCGACAATGAACTACCTCCTGTCAATACTGAATCAAACGGAACAATTACCATTCAAGGTAGTAACCAAAGTCTTAATTATCAATTAGCATTGAGCGACATGACAAATGTAACAGCCGCTCATATACACTTTGGAGACGACAACGAAAACGGAAAGGTTGTAGTAACTCTACTCAAATCTGATAGCCCAGCGGGCCTTGAACTGGAAACCCTTGGAGGAAATTTCACCGACGAAGACGTTCAAGGGCCATTGGCAGGTCTACCTCTTGAACAACTTATAGGGTTTATGGGAAATGGAAGCACGTATGTGAATGTTCATAGCATAGATTTTCCATCTGGTGAGATACGAGGACAGATAGAAGAGCTCGATCTGGAAGAAGAAGAGGGAGATGAGGAAGAGGACGAAGAATAAAGATCAATCCCCATTTTTAATTGACACTATTATTCGTCATGGTAAAATCCCTCTATCAAAAAGTAAACGCGGGCCGATGAACAATACTTTGATGCATTTTCCGAATTTGCTATTCGTCAACAGTGGTATTTAAAAAGTTCTTGTCCCGTTAGTTCATATAGAAATTTCATGGACCCTGTATCTTGGAAACTTCATAAATAAATATATGATCTAATAACACAATTAACTTATGGTTGGCGGTATTAACAAACTGCGAACACACTTCACTCGTGAGATGGTAGGCGGCCAGTTCTAGGCATGGATGTGGTATGGCCGTCCTGCCTCTTGTTGTTTTCATATTTTTATTTGAAGAATTCGAGGATAGTTATTACTTGAGAGTCTTAAATTCTATCCGAGTTATCAATTAGACCTGAATAGACCAATAGGAAAGGATCGCTGCGTCCTAATTCTGGATATCAATGAATTTTTATCATGTTATAGAGAATAATTATTTTTAGTATCATCTTATAGTAAATAAAACATTTTTCGACAGAACTTTTAAGTACAATGGATTTCTATATTGAACTACAACATACCCAATTGCAATTTGGCAGTTGGATTATACCAGCATCCCCTGAACTGCCACTGCAATAGGGATCGCATCTAACAGCCGTAGATGGCTAGGGGTTTTTCTAGAATTTTTCCCTAGCCGATCTACTTTTTGTTACCAATCATGGGATGGAAATATTATCTTAAAAGCGGTAACGCCTATAAAAGCGGATAAGCCGATCTTATAATTATAATCTTATCAAACTTGTAATTTTACCCAGCTAGGCAAAATAACACAGAATTCCGACCAAATAAAACTAATCTTGTGAAGTCTTCTTTTTCAGCTTCTTTTGATATCTGTCTATCGATTTTTGAATCATCTTGGCGGCCAGATCTTTACCTCCCCATCCAGTAAGCTGAACGAATTTTCCTTCTTCCAAATCCTTGTGGTGGTTCACAAAATATTCCAATTTCTTTCTAAATTGGATTGGGACATCTGAAATAGTCGTGAGATGGGAAAACTCGGGATCAACTCGATTATCAGGAACTGCTATTATCTTATTGTCATCTCCATCCTGATCCTTGGTCATTATTACTCCAAGAGGACGTGCAGAGATTACCGAAAATGGAAATAACGATTCGTTTTCTACGACAAAGACATCTACTGGGTCGTCGCTGCTGCGTTCCAATGTGTTAGGAATAAATCCATAATTGCAAGGATATACGACCGAGGTTGGAAGTATCCGGTCTGCATACAGGATTTCGTTCTTAGAGTCAACCTCGTACTTTACACCACTACCCTTAGGTATCTCTATAACAACATAAATTAGCCCAGGAGGCTCTATACCAGGACTGGATGGGAACCTATAGGAAATCAAATGAAAGTATTCTAAAGTAAAACGACTGAATGAGATATAAGTGATAGCTTCAAAATTTAGAGTAATTCAATCTAATGCAATGAGGACCAATTTTAATTAGTAAAATATTTTTTTCCCTAGTCCCCATATTTTCACTGCTTGTAGGTAATTCATGAACATCATGCCTTTGTAAATCTGCTTATCTACATCTCGCATTATGCTTGCTATTGCAGCCATTACCATATCGATACTGGAATGTTCTATAGATAAAGTAGAAATATCTTCAGGACTTGACAAATGTGAAATTTCTACTGTCACTAATTCTCCTACTCCCTTGTCGCATTTGTCCTTGGGGTCGTTCTCAATTGGAAGCATATGCTGCTCCCTTTGCTTAAATATCGATAATATCCTAACTGAATTTGAATGAGATTGAAGTGACTCAATAAATTGTTCCTTGTTTTCTACCAAAGGCGAAGACCTAGGTAAGTTTCTTATGCCTAATCCCTTAGCAATTCTTTTCATGAGTAAAGTGGGGATTGGGAAGCTATAGACTTCTGTTGTCCATTGTTCAACGTATGTGGTGGTATCCAAGACATTATGCATTCCACAAGGTTGAAAATTTATTAGTTCTTTTATTTTTAGGTCTTGTTCCCGTAACTTAATATTCAAATTACAGTCAGGGGTCCACACATAGTCATCAGTCATTTTGGTAGGGCGATCGAATTTCACAGGTAACCCTTGTATCACCTTTAAGAGGCTTCTATGGAGTGTATTACTAAATAAACGCCACTCCCACAATCTTTCCGAGAATTTTGAAGTTCCATTCATGGGTTCTAAAATTACCCCTCTAAAATTGCTAGGCTATTATTCTAACCTCGAAAAAGCGCTTAGCACAAACACACAAGAATATCCGATGCTTGCTCTCCTTCTTCTTCTTGTCATGCTCAAGCCACCTATTCTGATTCATCGGGCTTAAATATTTCAATTAACCTACCTCGATCTGTGAGTCGACGACGTACGGTCGACCATTTTTCTATATCAAATTCTATTTGAGCTAGCGTGCAAGTTGGAATTATGTGTATTTCCCCAGTGAGCATTTCAATCAGCTCCTCCACGCCAGGATTATGCCCCACTATCAAGACTCGGTGGTAATTGTCAGCAACTTCTCGGAGTGCTGCCAAGTAAGCAGCAGGCTCAGCAGCATATAGTGATTCAAATTTAATCCTCTTACCTTTGTACCCACTGTGTTTTGCAACAGCTGAAGCCGTATCCATTGCACGAGTAGCTGTGGAGCTGATAACGAGATCTGGAACTAATTCTCTTTCCTTTAAAATCCTTCCCATTCTAGGTGCATCTCGCTTACCTCGTCGGTTCAGTGGGCGGTCATGATCGGTCAGATCAGGAAACTTCCAACTAGATTTAGCATGACGAAGAAGAAGAAGTGTTTTCATTTAGCTCCTCTCTTTAAAGACACTAATGTTGGCAAATGGCCTTAGCTTTAGCATGATTCGAAAGCTAATGCAAAATGCCATAATTTGAGCTTATGCGTTCTTGTCGTGAAAGTCAAACAATTTTGAATAACGCATAATCTGCTTCATTTCAACAGAGTACTTTTTAGGTACTCTGCATCTATATTCCTAAGAGTATGCCAACAATAGTACATTTTGAGATTCCTGCCGATGATATTGACCGAGCTAAAAAATTCTATATTGACCTGTTCGGTTGGAATATTGAAAAATGGCCTGGCTCGGAGAATCTACCAGGCGGACCAGAGTATTTGATGATAACCACCATGGACGATAAAGGAAATAAAGCGCTTACTGGTGGGATGATGAAAAGACAGATGCCAGAACAGCAGGGAATTACGAATTATGTTGATGTCAAATCAGTTGATGAGTATTCAGGCAGGGTAGCACAATTGGGAGGACAAGTTAAAATGCCAAAAACAGCAGTACCTGGTCTGGGTTATTTTGCCATTTGTATAGACACAGCGAATAATGGCTTCGCTATTTGGGAAACAGATAGTGCAGCCAAGTAATCAAGCTTAATAGCCCCCCCTTAATTATCATAATTAGTTATTAAGTGTAATTCTCGTCTCAATTCTGAACTAAAAATAGGTTGGCATATTCCATCTGGCTCATTATGCTGCCTGATCAAAAAGAGAGCAGAAATGAGGTTGATATCATTTGTAATCAATAGGGCCCCTTTCTATTTCAAATTCGATTTCAAGTCCTCGCCTTTTATCAATGCTTAAGCTACACCTTTCATTATTATCAATAGGAATTGTTTCAATGGTATGTCTGTAACATTGTGGACATCGAGAAAAATTGTAAGTATCCTCAAGTAAAGATACTAGCCACTGACAATTGTTACAAACAACAAGATCACGATATTCCCGTTTACTAATATGGATAGTAGCCAACTATTGGTGTGATTCAAGCCAAGTATAATATCATATCCTATTTTGACTATACTGAATCATGTATGCTTAAATGATCTAAATGAAACTTTCTTTACAACAATGTGCTATCAACATCCACCAGCTGTAAAATACTTTTAAAGACTAGTTGATATCTTTATTGAGACATGGTTCTCGGAATATCATAGATAATCTAGTCCCCAATCAACTCTATATTAGCTCTATTCGACTGAACAAAGTGCAGCTGTTCGATTAGTTGGTCTAGTCATTTGCCGGTCCTACTTCAATTAATTTCTTTGTTGAATTCTCTATTGATTTTATACATCATCTAATAATTCCTTCAACACCTTCTCATCAAAATGATTTCTTTTAATGCTTTCCAATTCACTATTGGAGTATTTCATCCACGAATATGATCTTTGTAAACTTTAAAAGAATTCAAATGTAAGAAGAGAATGTTTGCCCACCAATATCACTGCATATCAGTAAAGAAGGGCTTATAGTCCCTGTACTGTAACGACTCATTAATGAAATTTAGCCGCTGTTGAAGATCATTTTCTATGAATTTTGTTATATTCTGCTTTATTTTCTCGTCCTCTTTTTTCTGAGATCTACTGTACGCCCAATGCTCCAGATACACTGAAAAGTAGATTATACTTGCCCACTCAGATTAAGATAGACATAAATCAGGGGATAGATCAAATCCGGAATACTGCTTCAAGCATTTTCCCCTTCGATTGGTTGTTGTGCGGTTTGGCGCGAAGGATATGATCACAGCAAGGACATCTTGCACCATCCCATTGTAAGAAGATATCACATTCAACACACCTCTTGGATCCATTTTCATAATAACTGGTAATGTATCTACTTTTGTGCGCCTTATAGAACCAGCATGTATCCATACAAAACTTCCTTTTAGTACTATTTCTCTTGAACAATCCTATTGATTAATTGCTGATACAGTCGACTTGGTCCTGGAGGTTGTATTAAAATCAGATGAGGAAGTGATAGGAGGAGATTGAAATATCCTTTGATATTTCTTTCCCTTCTTCTTTTTACTTGTCTTGATTAATGATATCTCCTTTAGTAACGCAGGAGTAAGTAGCCACCGCAACTCACCTCTTAATTTCGGATTCATAGAAGTAATGCTTATTCTTGCCAATCCAGATCTCTTTAGCACAATGCTCCTACGATGATTGCCTCTGTCATCTCCCAAATTTGGATTAATGGACAATACAGAACGTCTAACGCCTCTACGAGTATTTTGTGAAAATGACGAAGTTACAATGTCTGCCGCCATTCTTGTCAAAAAAGGTTCATGGCCCACGACAAGTATCTTAGAATCGTATTTGAATTTTGCGAGGTTTTTATAGACAAGGGCTCTATCTCCTTCTGGAGCTAGGTCATACCAAACTTGGACGTTTCTTAATTTCTTCCTCTTTTTAGGCTTTCTATCCGTACCGCGTTTATTGGAATAAATAATGCTACCAACTATTTCAGCACTATGACGCGCATGTTCAAGTGGACTTGTGACAATCGCGTCTGGTATTATATTCAGGGTCTTGAGTGCTTTACCAGTGCGCTCAATCTCAACAACGCCTTCTGCAGTCAGAGTTTTCTTGTTTGTCCCATTGGGAGCTAAACTAAGTCCTACACTTTTTCCTGAACCAGATTGTCCGTGCCTTATTAAATACAGATCCATTTAGTAGGTAACATGGCGAGTCAAGTAATTCCTCTTCTCACTTTTTGTTTGCTGCATTTTTCATTCTCCCTTTCTTACCCTTTGAATTTGTCAGTCTAGTGTTCTTTTTTTCTGGGCTTGATTTAGCTCTTGCTAGTTTAGTCTTCTTGCCACTCTTCATTTTCCCACTTTTCTTCTTCCCCTTCTTGTCTAGCTTCTTCTCCTTCTTCCCCTTCTTGTCTAGCTTCTTCTCCTTCTTCCCCTTCTTCGATTTCTTCTTTGTTGAGTCCTTTGATTTCGCCATCTCGGGAGTTCTCTCCAATTTATCATACAATGCCGCCATGCTTTCTTCGATTCGTTTTATCGATCTATCATTATCCCTTAATTTTTGAGTGAATTCCTTAAGAGTCATTTGTATTTCATCTTGATGAAGAAAAGATTCACTTTGATTGGATTGAGGTTCAGCAGCTTCTGCATCCAGATTGGTCTGTATCAGAGCCTCGTCTGTCGTGGTTAAATCATTTGTTTTAGTATTATCATTACCCTCTTGAGTGGATTCTGACATACCAAATCATTTGAAATATGTCCTATATATTCCTTATAGGCCTATGTGTTCTATGGCGGATAATATTATATTCGTTGCCACGTCGAATGACCAAAATCTAAAACCGACTATATTGTAATTCCAGGTAAAACCTTCAAGTTTGAAGTTTGATTGTTGTCGTTTATGTTCGCGGCCGGTCCCAGATTCCACTTTTCATATTCGATGCTGTATCGAGCTGACTTTATGCATGACAATCAAGCCATTATGTTTGGTGTCCTATTGAAAAAATAGGTAGTTCTTGCAGAAAGATCGTCCTTCACGAATTTTACAAATTGCTCATATTTGTCCCGTCTTTCTTGGTTTAGCTGCAATATTATTGAATTAAGTAGAGCCGATCTAGTCCCTGTTCCTTTACGCCGCCTTAGATAGGCTATTATTGTGTCATAGTCATGAATGATACCGAGAATATCTTGAACACTTTCCAGCTTCCCCATTAATTTTGATACATAGTCATCCATTTTACTCGTCTGATCTTTACTATCACTGTCTGGCAAAAGCTCCAATAGATAACGAAGCTTTTTGCAATCTTTTCTTAGCTCATGTAATTCGGTTACTTTTTCGCTATCATTGACTACTATGGGAAGATTACGCTCAATTCTGGTTCCAAATTTGCCAATCAGCTTGCCGAATCTTTTTTTTGATCTATTATTTGAGATTTTGATTTTTTTTGCGAGTTTAGGAACACGCAGCTTCCTTAGCTCTAACGCAAAGGATATTGCTTCTTTCAGTTTTGTCCTCCTCTGTCTTAACAATGATCCTTTGATTGACTCCAATTTATCCTGTTGATCTGGATTTCCAACTTTAGAAAGTTTTTCACCAATTATATCAAAATCTCTGATTTGACTATTTATGCTAAAAAGCTTCTTGCTATATTCTGCATATTCTCTTATTACTTGTTTTCTTCGAACCTTCTTTGATGGAAGCGATCTATAGCTAGCTTCCAATCTTCTGATGGCTTTACGAATGTCATGTATGTTTTCTTCATTTGGTTCTTTTATGTAATCATCAAGCTTGTTGCTTACTCTTTGGACATTTCTCTCAGATTTGTCCAAATATGTATCAGAATCCAAGGAGTTATGAAGATCATATACTTTAGTATTTGCCATCTCTATTCTCTATTTAACCATTATAATGCATTATTCGTATTTAATTCATATTGGTAGGCGCGATTAAGGCTACGATTGCGCGGAAATTACAAGTACTGTTGCTTTGCTCTTGGGATCCAAAGTCCTATAAAACAGGATGCAAGTTATGTACTAATATCTTATAGCAATGAAATAGAATATATGCTGCTAAATTGATACATATTTTGTCTTGATAAATAAAGAAAATACTGATCTTATTGAAAGTATCGATCGTATTGCTAACGGTCTTCCGAAATTTGTTTGCAAGCAATTAGCACAGCAAATATCAACAGTAAATGCCGTTACCATCATAGAATTCATAGAATGTCAGAAAACTGAGAGCAATTTATCGGATGGTACTAAGAATCTGGTAATTAGATCTTTAATTATGCTTATAAAATATATCAAAAAGAATTTCAAACAACTTACAAGAATTGATATTATTAATTATCTTGATAGTTTACGAAAATCTGAAGAAGTCGATCCAACTCATAAATGGATTGGAACTTACAATCTTAGAAGACAGCTATTTTTAAAATTTTTTAAATGGTTGTATCATCCAACTGAAGAAGCTAAAAAAAGAAAGATTCCAGAAGTTATGCACGATATCCCAATGATGAAGAGAAAAGAACAGTCAATCTATAAGCCCGATGATCTTTGGACCCTGGAAGATGATCTTATGTTTTTGAAATATTGCTCCGACAAGCGAATTCAATGTTATCATGCTATTTCACGAGATACGTCAGCAAGGCCTAGTGAGATATTGAAACTCCGCGTTAAAGAAATTAATTTTAAACTTGCTGGTGATAAAACTTATGCAGAAATAGCAGTTAATGGCAAAACCGGCTCGCGCATAATTCCGCTTTTCAACTCTATTCCATACATCAAAGATTGGATAAATAACCATCCGCAACCGGGCAATCCCAGTGCACTGCTTATACCAAGTATGAACAGAGCTACTTTCGGTCGAAAGTTATGTTCTGAATCACTCAATCACATTTATCATATGTATCAGACAACGAAATTCCCGCGTTTATTAAGTGATGAAAATGTGCCATTAGAAGATAAAAATAAGATTAGAGAATTATTAAAGAAACCATGGAATCCGTACATCAGACGCCACACGGGATTAACCGAAAAAAGCAAGATGAAACAGATTAATGAACATCAGCTAAGACAACTCGCCGGTTGGTCCCCCCGCTCCCATATGCATATGAAATACATACATTACTTCGGTAATGAAGCCAGTGACAGTCTATTAGAAGCATATGGGATAACCACAAAACAACAAGAACAGTCTAAAATAATGCAATACAAATCATGTCCAAACTGTAATGAACCAAACAAATCTGAAAACAGATTCTGTGCTAAATGCAAAATGGTGATGACTTATGACGCATACAATGAAACACTAGAAAAAGAGAAACAGAGAGAGTTAGAAGTCCAAAATATTAGAGAAGATATGATGTCTATGCGGGAACAAATGAATCAAATGATGGTAATGATCCAACAGAATCCAAGATTGGCGAACATAAAAGCGGAAGTCTTGATGAAGAAGATCGCACATTAAGTACTATAATGAATTAGTCGAGCTCCAGACGTCGTAGAAATTTGGGAAACATTATTTCAAATATATGCTGCAATATCTTATGTTTGTCAATAATAAATTTGTACGCATTCATTTCATTATTGAATCCTTCTTGCAAGAACTTGAGTTGGTCCTCGATCTCTTTTCTCTTCTCACTCTTCTTTTCTTTCAGCGTCTTATTGGCAATAGTTTCAATTCCACTCGCTTTTCTTCGAATTTCATTTTCTAATTCTAATCTATGTTGTGTATCTTCAATTATGATTCTATTCTTCGCTACTTCCCCTTTTAACATAACTAACCAATCCCGCTCTTCTGATGTTGGTCTTCTCAGATATTTCCAAATCTTTCGCATAGTTGGCATTACATTTTCAGTAAAAAGATCTTCTAGAAAGAACAGAAGAAAATATAAATTTTCATCAATAATTGTGTATATCTCAGAATTTGGCACCGGATGAAGAATCTCATCTTTACATAAAAAATCAAATGCCTCGTCTAGTTGATTTGGTGAAAAAGATATATGTTGAAATGGCTTGTCGATTCTATTTAAGATAACCGAATTCTTAGACATGCCCCTTATTTGACAGCTAAATATACTGGTGGTACTACCGCGGTAGCGACTAACATAGTCGTGTATGAATAATGTCACGCTCTTGTCTTGTGATTGAATTTTTGATTGAAAATGGCTTCTCTCTTTCTCGGCCACTTCTGAATCATTTTCATCGATCGTTCTCCATTCAGAGATGTCTGCTTTACTTATCTTGAAGTGTAACGGCGTTAAGAATGATATTACTTCGTCTTCATTTTTTAGCTCAAACGTTGTAGTATGGTTATAAATTAAAATTGAAAAATAAAGAGCATCTAATTTAGTTACTTCCATTACTTTTTTATTTTGGTTCTTTATCGCAGCCAGATCTAGCGTTCCGCTATTTATTCGCCGAATCGCATCTGGTGTCAAATAATGCTCTATTGTAGTCCCTCTCTGACCGTTGTCATTTTTTTCAATTATACCGTTTTGTAATAAAAACTTGATATGTTTATCAAAGACATCTTTCGATAATTTCTCTGTTTTGTTTCTATTTTCTCTGTATTTTTGATCCACATAATTGTAAATCCTATTCCTTCCTAATCTGTTATTATTCTTCAGTAAAGCTTCTTTAATCCAATCATCTATTTTATTATCCCTTTCTACCAATGCATAATCCGGACTAGTCCTGGTAATATTTTTGTTACTCTGAGTAGAACAATTATTATGGGCAAGAATATTGTTCCAAAAAATGTATCAGTGTCAATGCCTAGTAAACTGATCCTAGAGATTGACCGCAGACGGGGAGACGTATCAAGAAGCCGCTTCTTTTTGCGTATGATTGAAAAATCATTCAGCGACTATTTTGAGAATGGCTTACACGCGGTGAACAAAAAGAACGGCAGAGATACAGCCGATGAAAGAAGTGAGATCTTGGAATCGACTGTATCTGCTGGACCATAAGCAATGATACTCATGATCACTCAAGATAGTATACAGTCAACAGAAGTTAAAAACATTTGCGACGGATACGGATGCTCTAATGCAGCAACCACCCAAATAGACGAAGAGATTGGTGAGATGGGCAGAATCGTACTGGACTTGTGCGATGACTGTCTCTTGAAGTTTCGGGAGCAATAACAGACATGTTACCACAAGAATGGATGTCTAGAACCCGCCCTCGAACGAGAGAAGAGATAATGAACAAAGCATGCGATTTTTGCGAAGCTGTTGGCTATTCAAAAAAAGCTAAAAATTGTATAGAAGTTATTGGCGCAACGGGAAGTACTATTCTGTATCTGTATAAAAGTTGCAGAAAATTGTTTGATGATCCAGTATGTAGCAACTCGAGGGAATCATTAAATGATCTTACATAAGCCCAAAAGTAAGTACTCTGCTTGGAACACACTAGAAGCAGATATGGATTCGACTTTATCCGAGAATAATTGCATCTGTTCCCAATGTGGACAAGACCATACTTCCAAGCCAATGGGTGGCAGCGCCATACATAACATGATATCGTTTCTCGACAGAAAAAATATTCGATGACATGAACGAGTATAGTAGCAATAGTAGCAACATTCCATTACCCATCTTAATCCAATATCACAAGATGGGTTTCAAACTCATCCCAATCAGTAATGATGGTGTAACTCCAAACGTAAGCGGGCTGTTAACTTCAGAAGAACAGTCGATAAGTATAAGAGAATCTAAGAGTGGAAAAGTAGAACCGGTAAATTATATCCATAACCATCCAGAGTTCTGGAATGAAGACCGCTTTAAAAAAGAAGCATACAGATTTATCAATGTTGCAACAACATATGGTAAGACTCATCTCAAAGACAGCGATGACAAGGATCTTTATTTGAATGAACTCGATATTGACGATGAAGAGATCTTTACACGACTTTCAATTGTTGGCGTTAATGACCGAGAACACTACTTTCTAGCAGATATTGGAAACGAAACTTTTGGAGTACATACACGCAAAGTATGGGGACGACGATATTATTGGCTAAGTCATCAACGAGAAAAACCCATAAGATCTAATGATTGCAAAATCGGACATAGATTTGAAATCAAGACGGATAACTCAACGGGTCATGGTACTCTTCCGCCAAGTCGATATAGAAATGATCCCACCAAACATTATCAGCATATTGGTCAACACAGCATTGTAATAAATGATAAAATGTACGTGGGGATCTTGAAGATACTTGACGATTGTATTCTTCATAAAGAGAGCAAGAGACGTCATTCAGATAAGAATGAACGAGACATTCCGAAATCAAATCTAAATACCCAATTCGACTTAAATGCGGAAGATGTAGATGAAATAATAAATGAACTAACAGATTATTACCGTGATGGATTCAGACACAATATCATTTACGGACTAGCTGGATTATTATTCAAGCGTAGAATCTCACGAAAATCTGGTGAGCACATAATAAACAAGTTATGCGATAGCTGCCATGACCCCGAAAAGAATGATAGAATAATAACACTGTACAATACATATGATAAAGCCATTTCGGGTCAAGAAGTAGCGGGATATTCCAGTTTATTTAACACATTTGCTGCAATTGCCGGGGAAAATAAAGCGCATGAAACTATGAAATGTCTATTGAGTATCTTAAACAAATACGGGAATACAATACTCAATCAATTAAATGACAATGTAAGAAAAGAATTATCAGAGCACACATTTGAAATTCTGGGTTATGATCCGCTAACATTTGTTATTGCACATAACACCAAGAAACAAATTCTACACGGTAAAATTAACATTATTAATAGTAATGACAATAATGATAATTATATTGCTACATCATCATCATCTTTGGCTTCGATTACAGTCTCCAAAACAGCTTTGAGTCAGCGAGTAAGTTATGACTCAGTCATCATAAATGCAATTCCATTAAAGATAACAAAATATGAAGATCCAACCAGCATCGAAACAAAATATGAAATAGAGTTTGAAACGGCGCTGAATTATAGCTTTCGTGTTGAACCAAAATCGATAAGAGAAATCTTAGAAATATTGAAACAAAAAGCCCTAGTTTACAAAGTGCGAGCAGCTGAAGAAGTATTACCAGCAACATTGAATGCGTACCAACGGGATGGAAAAGTTATCGTTAAAAGAGAAGTCGAAACGCCAGGATTCTATCTCGTAAATGGTAAAATCTGCGCAAATAAGATTGGGGATGTAGCAGTTACTCCGTCTAAAGATCAAATAAGAAGTTGCGCGGATGTATTATCTGAGCTCGCAAAGAGATCTAAAAGAGAAGAGATCTTTTCAACATTTATCACGTGGGGAATAGTAGCTCCATTCAGTTTTGTGTTTAAACAGTTGGATGAAGATGGTCATGAAAAATGGATGCCATGGCTTTATAATTATGGTCAAACAAATACTGGAAAGACTACGTACGGACGGATAGTGCTATCGATATGGGGAAAACACAAAGACAAGAAAATTCATGATATCGGATTTTCTAACGCGGATACGATTCCACGCTTTGGACGGGCAGTAAGTTATGATACTTTTCCAGTATTAATTAATGAAGTGACGTTGAATGACGATAGACAGAAACAGTTGGTTGAAGCATTGAAGCATTCAGTGCAGAGTCAGACCGCTCGTGGCCGACTAGCAACAAGATCAACCGCTGAATATATAAGTGCTCTAAGTCCATGCATATTGACTGGGAATTCCCCGCCGCCCGATGATCCAGCATTTGTAAGAAGATTCATTCGTATTTACCGTTCAACTGCTGATCAACATACTGAAGAAGAAATAAAAGAATTTAATGAGTTCTTGTCCGCCAATATTAACACATTAAAAGTATTGGGCGACTTCACAACTGATTATATCTTGAAGCATCAAGATATGATTGTAAAAGATGATTGGAAAACTATCGGCACTACTATTCTTGTTGAATTTTTCAAATCCGCAGATGTAGAGATACCCGAATGGGTCGGCAAGTTTATAGAAGACTCAGATGTAAAAGACATATACGCAGAACAAGAACAGCTTATTCGGGGATTTCTTATCAAAAAGATAAATGATACGTACTCTCGATTCTTCAATACTCTTGCAGCTGAAGACAAGAAAATGAACAAAACATTAAATCTCAATAAATTAGAAGATAGACTTTGGTTCTGTTGTGACAAAGAGCAACTTATTCCATATATTAGAACAAATAAGTTTGGAGACAAAATAATGATACTGCCAGATATTATGAATGATCTAAAAGCTAATAAAATAACTTGTGTGACAAACTTTACAGATCTTGCGGAGATGTTTCAAGTAAAACCCGAACCGACTTACATGAATAAACGTACTGTAAGATTAATTTCAATATCAAAACTAAAGTTTCTCGAGTTTCTCTTGCCACCAATTTCCGAGTAATTTCATTACATTTTGCTCCCAAAACATTACATCGGGCATGTAATGAAATACAATGTAGACCAGCAAATTTAGCGATGATTCACGCTCATATTTTAGTCATATTTCAATAGAATTGCACATTACAAACATTACACAAATTACATGCATTATGCATCACTACGCGGCTTTAGTTACGTAATTAATAATGATAATCCAATCTTTCTTGTATATGAAATGGTATGTAATTTATGTAATTTATGTAATGATAGATATTAGCTCATAATTATCAAATATCTGTTAATAATTCAATCTTAGTTATTCTATATTGCAAAAATAATAACAATCTGCTTGTGGCAAATTACATCAAAAAATGGACAAATGTAATGTATGTAATTTTTTGGACATCAATACTTCTACCGCAGTCTCAAAACTCGATACTATCAAGATATCTGACGTGGTACAATTTACAAGATCTTTTTATTTATGGGGATATACTTCATAATTCGTGAAGTTCTGCCACCAGTGTGGGAAACAGCTTGTATTGGGGACGGAGATATTTTGTCCGGCATGTGGCACGAGGCAAATTTTATCAAGCGAGAGCAGTAGTAGTAATGGTGCCAGTACCGCCATCACGTCTACCGAAATAAGTGGAACTTCTGGTGATGTCATCGGTTCGACTACTAGTGGGATGGGAAATATAATTGGCAAGGAAGTAGCATATTCTGTTTCTGGGAGTGTCATTAATCTTCAAGTAAATAGTATTTCTGCTGAAATTCTGCAAGAACTTAAAGATGTTTTGTCACCACCGGTCCAGCTTGAATCTAAAGTCGATATTGGTCAGCAATCACAAAACGTCAATACTAAACTTATTGATGCAAAAGCAAACGAAGCTAGAGTAACTAAAGGGATGACAGGGCAAGTTCTAAAAGATATTGATCAAATAGGCAGAGAGAAAGGTGTACAAATTGACCAGATTAAAGTTGAAGAATTACAAGTCTCACGATCTGAGCTTGAGTTAAAAGATATCAATTCTGAAGGGAATGAATTTTACTACAAAGGTGAATATTGGAAGGCTATTCAGTGCTATGATAGAGCTCTAGAGATTGATGTGAAATATGCTAATGCATGGAATGGCAAAGGCGTTGTTCTTTATGATCAAGGTAAATACGAAGAAGCTATTCAGTGCTATGATAGAGCTCTGGAGATTGATGATAAGTTTGCTAATGCATGGAATAGCAAAGGTAACGCTCTTGAGAATTTAGGCAAGTCCAATGAAGCTATTCAGTGTTTTGATAGAGCTCTAGAGATTGATGATAAGTTTGCTAAAGCATGGAATGGCAAAGGCGTTGTTCTTCATGATCAAGGTAAATACGAAGAAGCTTTTCAGTGCTATGATAGAGCTCTAGAGATTGATGTGAAATATGCTAATGCATGGAATGGCAAAGGCCTTGTTCTTTACCATCAAGGCAAGTACAATGAAGCTATTCAGTGTTTTGATAGAGCTCTGGAGATTGATGATAAGTTTGCTAAAGCATGGAATGGCAAAGGCGGCGTTCTTTACAATCAAGGCAAGTACAATGAAGCTATTCAGTGTTTTGATAGAGCTCTAGAGATTGATGAAAAGTATGCTCTTGCATGGAAAAACAAAAGTTCGGCTCTTGAAAAGCTCGGAAAGCATAAAGAAGCTAAAGAATGTTATGAAAGAGCGAAACAACTTGGTTAGAATGTTACTACGTTGGATGCTATCCCACAATGCCCGATGATACTGCCAAATAACTTCATCATTTAATTATTCTATCATGTGGCCGGTGGATCATTAGTATCATCGGACTTCAGTATTGTTCTCTTTGGCTCTTACTATCTTAACGGACTACGGTAAGCAGTATATGGCTGTAAGATCAACCCAAATACATATAGTTCAAACTATGCTTTTGGCATGATTTTTTATACAAGTTAGTGTTTACATTGCTAGGCGCGATATGATGGATAGCAAAAGAGATGAAATTCACATTGGAAATGTTGGCGGCGATGTAGTCGGCGTTGGTGTATCTGGATCTGGAAATATCATTGGAAAGAATATGACCGTAAGCCAGACCACGTATAATAACTTAGAACCCGAATTTAGAAGCTCAATCAAAGATTTCTTGGGACTACTCAACCAATACAGCGAGCAGTTATCAGAAGACCAGAAGAGATCACTTCAGCAATCCGTGGACGCATTGGCAAAAGAAGCTGAAGGTCTAAAACCAGACGAAGTTGTAACAGACGAGGGAAAAGTGGATGAAATTAAATCAAAACAGATAAGCTTAGCTGAAAAGATAGTCGAATATATACCCCAAGTTGCGGAATCAATTGCTTCGGTTACACCACTAGCTCCGTTCAGTAAAGTTATTGGAAAAGGATCCGGATATTTTGCTGAATGGATTAGAAAAAAGCTTGGCAAATAAGCGGCCCCACAATCTAAATTGCAGGAGTTTCGAATTGCAATTTCTAGACGTGCCGCTAATTAGCTAATCTTTTTATAAATGAGCTGGGGAGGTTGATAATGTGGCAAGAACTGAAACGGCTGCTGATAATTATTTGAGTAGAACTAGAACCGCGACCGATTGGGCTGTCTGGATGCCAAAAGCTTTCTTTATGAAATGGTCAAACCCGGAAGATTGGCAAAAAAATACATCCGATCCAACCATATGGCTTCCACTTGGATTTTTCCCGCCAGAAGAGCGGGAAAGAATGGTTAATAATTATTATGGGAATTATATTAGCATTAAAGATACCATGGGTGATGTA